>Ga0214544_1006973_pt1 | contig 20312 bp, 16 predicted proteins | sample CNSS3metaG_FD_160074 | JGI IMG/M metagenome (GOLD analysis project Ga0214544, IMG submission 160074) | Root nodule microbial communities from cowpea collected in UCLA plant growth center, Los Angeles, California, USA - CNSS3 | ecosystem: Host-associated > Plants > Roots > Nodule | place: USA... | reverse complement strand
TAATTTATGGATGTTACAATTCTCTCCTACTAATAGAAATTTTGTCCTTGATATTTTATTTTTTATTGACTAAAATAAATGAGGGTAAATGTCTCTTATTTTCTTTTCTAATTCCTATGTAATATCTCCATTAGCTTCATTCCAAATGAATTTTACTAAAGGGTTTTGCCTGCCTCTCAGTTCCATGACCTTCTTGTCCAAAATCTGTACAGGCATTTCATTAAATATAAGGTTATTAAATGTAAGGTTATTCTTTAATTGTACTATATCTGGTATTATCACATGAGATGGATCACAAATATATTTTATTAATTGAGACGCATGAAAGACGTTATGAAGATTAGAAAGGAAAGGGGTAAACTATTGTTATAGGTGAACTCAATCAAAGGCAAGCATCGATCCCACCCATGAGAATCTTCTAACACACAAGCTCTTAGCAAATCTTCCAAAGATTGGATGGTTCTCTCTGATTGGCCATTTACTTTCATCCACAAATCCCATAAAAAGAAGAACACAAATCATCCTTTGATTCACTAAAATCCATTATTCCACTCTCCCTCAAATCAATCGCCACACGTGAACACATCCTATGTTAGTGGGGACAATTAAAAAATATTTAGGTCTTAATCAATCAACACTTAAAAGTAAAAGTAAAAAATGAAGGGGAGCAAAATTAGGGGGAAAATATATAAGATTAAAGAGAAAAAAAATAATTTTTTTCATATATTTAAAAATTATATGAAAAAACAACTAGGTTAAAAGAGGAAAAGAACTCAAAAATTTAAAAAACAAATAACAATAATCACAATTTAATTCATTAATAACCATAAAATTTATGCACCTACCTGGAGTAGTTCTAATAGATTTTTCCACTGGACGAGCAATTGCAGAATTTGTGATGATGGTTGTGACATTGGACATGGGTGATCTTGCATTGAAACTAACCATACCATTCTGAATGTCTTGCAACAACTTTTGGATTCTATTTTTCTCTTGCATCACCATGACCTTTTCTTCCTCCAACCGTGTATGTTGTTTGGGTAACTAAATAGATGCAAAGTTAAAAGCGGGTACCATTTAGACACATTGGGACGAAACTGGGTACGTTGCGACTAATTATACCTTTTTTTGCGCAAAAATCCATAAGTGCCAAATAGGTTTCACACCCTTAGGTGTGCGAACTATAGGTCCAAAAGCCTTTTGTTTATCAAGAAAATCTAATTATGCTTCTTTGCATATTTTAATTTTGACCAATCATTTGTTTATCGACAATCTTCAATGATCATTGGTTATTGATCCTCATTGTCATTCATGGCATTCATCGCTATATTATATGTAAAGGTTTTGTCAATGTTGACTTCATTTTGGTTCCATATTATATGATTCATGAAATAATTTATTAAGATCTCATCATTTTCAACAATTTCAGGTACCTAAGGTTCTTTTGGAACTGAATAATGAATTATGTCAAATGAATCTTTTGGGATTTCCACCTTTTCGATTAGGTCATCTTGTATTTTAGCTCCCTTTCTCATTCAAGAGTTTTTCTCTCTGGAACAGTAGGCCTACCACGCTTCAAGCGTATCTTTGGAACTAACAAGCCTACCACCCTTCAGGCGTGTTATGAATTAATATCAATTATCTTTTAAGCATTAGCAACTGATATTAGTTACCCCTTTTCTGTCAGTAAAACATAAGGTAATTGATTAATTTTTTAAATGAATTATCCTTTGAACTTCTAGTTCACATTCTTTTGTACGAGGATCAAGACGAAATAATGATAATTCATTCCAACCAATATCTTTTTCCAATTGTTTTCTTTCTCCCCCTAATGTTGGAAAAAATTATTCATCAAAGCGGTAGTCAAAAAGTTGAACTATAAATAAGTCTCCTGTTGGTAGTTCAATGTATTTTATTATTGAGGGAGAATCATATCCAACATATATTCTCAAATGTCTTTGAGGACCAATCATAGTCCCTTTTGGTGGGGAAATTAGAATATATACACCACACCTAAAAATTCTTACATGAGAATATTAGGTCACTGATCAAAAACCAACTGCATAATGAAGTATTTATGATAACTTGTTCGCTTGATGTAAATCAATAATGCACCATGTAAAATTGCATATCCCCAAATAGCCATTAAAAGATTAGCTCTTATAAGTAATGGTCTTGCAACCAATTTTAGACGTTTTAGCAATGATTTCATAAGTCTATTTTGATTGTGAACATGTGTTACTGATGCTCAACTTCAATTCCAATTGATATACAATACTTATGAAAAACATGAGATGTAATTTAACTAGTATTATCAAAAAAGATTTTCTTAATCAAATAATTTGGGAAGTGAGCTCTTATATGTGACCATCTAGTTGATGCATCAATTAAAACCATGGAATATCTAAATGATCAACATGGTGGTTATATTGGACCACCACTACAAAAAAAATTGAAATTACCGACGAAATTTTACCAATGGATATGTTTCAGTCGGTAAATTTGAATTACCAACGGATTTTCAAATTTTAATTACCGATGAAAAAATCCGTCTGTAACAAATATTTCATTTATCGACAGAAAAATTCGTCAATAAAATCTGTCTGTAATTCAAATTTTTTTAACTGACAAATTTAGCGACGAATTTATCCGTCGGTAAAAGGAGTGGGAAATTTCCCACTCAAATTTGTATTATCGACGGATTATTCCGTCGATAAAATTCGTTGCTAATTTAAAAAAAAATTATTGAAAAATTTACCGATAGATAAATACGTTGATAAAAGAAGCGGGAAATTTCCCACCCAAATTTGTATTGTCGATGAATTTTTCCATTAGTAAAATTTTTGATACTTACATAACTTAAAATCTATCAAGAAAATTCGTTGATAATTTAAATTTTTTTTATCGACGAATTTACCGACGGATTTATCCATTGGTAAAAGGAACGAAAATTTTCCCGCCCAAGTTCTCCTTATAAGATAACGAGAACAAGAAGAAAAGAAGAAGAAAAGATGAAGAAGGAGAAGGAGAAGGAGAAGGAGAAGAGGAAGAAGGAGAAGATCAAGGAGAAGAAGGAAAAGAAAGAGAAGGAGGAAGAGATGAAGAAGAAGAAAGAGGAAGAAGAAGAAAACGATGGCGGCGATGGCGGCGGTGGTGGCATCGACGACAACGAAGAAGAAAACGAAAAGAAAAATGAAAGAGGGAGGAGAAAGAAGATGAACAATGCATGTTACTTACCGACGGATTTTTTGGTAATTACCGACGGATTTTTCGGTTGATAATTACCGACGAATTTTTTCGTCGATAATTATCAATAGATTTACCGACGAATTTTCTCGTCGGTAATTATCGACAGATTTAACAACAGATTTTTCTGTCGGTAATTACTGACGGGACATGATTTTTGTCGGTAAAATTTTACTGACAAGAGTTTTACTGACAGATTTTTGACTTTCGATAATCCGTCGGTAATGTTGATTTAGCGACGGATTTTCAACTCAATTCAAGTGATATAAAGATATTCAATATCTCTTTCATTGTTTGTCTCAATATGATATCCATTTAGACGAATATCCTTGAAAATTAATAAGATTCTATTAGACTTAGGAGAATAAAATGCATTTTTAATATGCGATCTTGTACCTCTTGGTATAAGTATAGTAGATCTTCCAAAGCTTTTAATTATATTTATAGTACTAAAAATAGTACTAACATTTACTTCTCGCATTACCAAACAAGAAAAAAATTTGTTACTCTTAAGAATTGTATGAGTTGTTGCATTATCAGCAAGACACATATCTTCATCATTGGTGCTAGTGCCAACAATCATTCTTTATATAAACATAAATATAATAATGACTTTTGGTATCACATCAAACGAGGAATGAGAGAAAGAGTAAAAGGATATTTCAATAAAGAGAAAAAAAGCTGAAAGTTTCACTTGTTATTCAAAAACATAAACATATGGGTTTATATGTACAAAGAGAAAGGTAACAAAAAGATAATAGAAAATAATCTGACTAACTAAAGAAAAACTATATAGCGTAAAATCCCCCCTCAAGCTGGAGTGTGTATGCAAATCACTCCAAGCTTGGACACAAGCTTACAAAACAAATCATGGTTGAGCGCTTTAGTAAGCACATTCGCGGGCTATTCAGAAGACCGAATAGGAAGCAAATTGAAGAGACGTTGTTGAAACTTTTCTTTGACCACATGACAATCTATGTCTACATGCTTAGTTTATTCATGAAAACTACTGTTGTGAGCTATATGTCTGGCAGATTCAATATCACAATATAAGTTGGCCATGCTGCAAGTAATCACACGTAAATCTTCAAGGAGAAAAACTAACCATTGTAATTCATAACAAGTTGACATCAAGGCATGGTATTCGGCTACAAATGAGGATCTGGAAATTGTACTATGGTTTTTAGTTCTCCAAGATATTAACAAATCTCCAAGGAAGAAGCAATATTTGGTTGTTGATCGTCGAGTGATAGAACATGATGCCCACTTAGAGTCACTAAAAGCTTTTAATTGTAAAACAAAATTTTGGGATAAAAATGCCTTGTGCGGGTGAAGCCTTGATATATCTAAGGATTCGTTGAATGGCTTGATGATGATGCTTTGATTGTGTTTGAACGAATTGGCTGAGGAACTACACAACGAAGCTTATGTTTGGTCTTGTGTTGACAAGGTATTATAATCTTCCTATAATTCTTCCATATGCAGAGGCATTGTGAACAGTGAAATTTTGGTCAAACAAAACTTCATTCTTCTTTACCATAGAACTGCAAATAGGCTTGGCATTGAGCATTCTAGCGTTAACTAAGATGTCACGAGTGTATTTTCTTTAACATATATGTATGCCTTCATAAGGTCTCACTATCTCTAATCCAAGGAAGTATCGTAGTTGACCAAGATCTTTAATTTTAAAAGCTGCATTTAAAGCTGCTTTAACATTTGAAATGCTAGTCATCTCATCTCCAACTAGGATGATGTCGTCAACATATATTAACCGAAAAATTATGGACTTATTTAAGTTTTTAATAAAGAGAGGACTATAGGTTTTTGATTGACTGAAATTAATGTTATGTAAAAAGGAAGTAAGTTTCTCATACCATTGTTTACTTACTTGTTTCAATCCATATAGAGACTTTGTTAAGCGACAAAGTTGGTTTTGTTTTCCAGAAAGGACAGTAGCATTAGCTCCTTGAGGTAAAGTCATCTACACTTCTTCACTTAAATCACCATGTAAGAAAGCGATGGCGACATCAAGCTGTTCCAAAAACTAATCCTTTATAGCAACAACAACAAGAAATGTTTGAACCATGGTTAGTCTTGCCATAGGAGAATTTGTGTCTAGATAATCTATTCCTTCGCATTGTGTGTATCCCTTGGCGACAAGCTGTGCTTTATAGTGTTCTATGTGTCCATCGACATTTTCTTTAATCTTGCCATCTGTATCTGATGGGCGTTTTTCCTAGAGGAAGATCCATTATCTTCCAAGTGTTGTTAGCCTCAAGAGCCTTTATCTCTGCCTTCATGGCTTTGACCCATTCTGGTTTTTGTGCTGCCTCTTCATATCATTGTGGCTTAGTTTTAGTTGAAAGAGAAAAAGCATAATTAAGGTGCTTTTCAGATAAATTCTTGTATGACAAAACAAAATTAAGTGTGTAACGAACCTTGTCATATTTTTGTGAAGTTTCTTCATATGGAGATATTTGATGATGGTAATCTTCATGAAATGTTGGAGCTTTACGAATTATTATAGAACGTTTCAAGTTATCTTCAGGAGGATTGTCTTATCATTATCTCTTGAAGAATCGTTCTCATTATCATTCGTGTTATCATGATTATCCTCAATAGTTTGTGTAACATCTTGATGTACATCATAAGAATAACCATACACTTGATCATTAGAGACATCAATATCAATTGCTTTTTCAGTATCAGAAACTTGACAAAATGTTTTCATGAAAGATCACATTTCTAGACACAAATATTTCTCTATTATTTGTATCAATAATGATATATCCTTTTGTTCTAGGTTTAAAACTAAGAAAGATACATTTTCTAGCTCTTGGATCAAGCTTATTTCTATTTTGTTCAAGAGTGGAGGCAAAATACAAGCACCCAAAAATCTTTAAATTTGACAAGTCAGGCATGCGGTTATATAACATTTCAAAAGGACTTTTATCACAAATAATGGGAGAAGGAAGACGATTAATAAGGAAAACAAAATGTGAAATAGCATATGACCAAAACACTTTAGGAAGTTTGGATTGAAACATGAGACAACGAGTAATGTTCAAGATGTAGTTGTGTTTTCTCTCAACAATGGAGTTTTGTTGTGGTGTTTCAACGCATGTTTTTTGGTGAATAATACCATGTTTTTCATAAAACTCTAGCCAACAGAATTCCTGATCATTATCAGTCCTCATAATCTTAATACTTTGATTAAACTGATTTTTAGTAAGCATAACAAAACTATTTAACAAACCGCTAGTTTCACTTTTGCTTTTCATTAAGAAAACCCATGTATGCCTTGTGAAGTCATCAACAACAAAAAGAAAAAACTTGTGGCCATGTATAGAAGGGGTTCCAAAGGGCCTCCAAATATCTAAATGTAGAGGATCAAAAGCATTATCAATTCTAGTCTTGCTAAGGGGAAAAGGAAGCTTGTGTTGCTTAGCTAAGTGACAAGGTGCACAAACATTCAAACTATCATAATGAATATCATCATAGCTTTTAGACAATTGATCTAAAATCTTTTTGTACAGATGTCCAAGTCTATAGTGCCATACATCAAGATTATTAACATGCTTGAAAAAATCATTATTGTGTTTAAGAGAAATAGCATTCAATGAGTGACTAGTGAAATGATAGAGACCATTGTGTATCTTAGCTTGCCCAATCGTCTTGAATGAATTCTTCTCCTATATTAAACAAGGATCACGAGAGAAAACAATTTGGCAGTCTAAAGTATTTGTCAGCTTTTGAATAGACACAATATTCAAAGTAAATTCAAGCACAAACAACACATGATATATCATAATGTGATCAGAGAAACAAATTGTACCTACGCATTTGGCAATAACATGATCTATTAGGTAGTTTAATGTGTATAGGCTTAAATCAATGCTTCCATTTGGTTTAGCAAAGAAAATAATAATATCAAGATGAGTAGCATCCACATGGCCATAATCAGAATCACCATCTTCATAAGCAAAGTGTGTTTCTATGTTCTTCTCATTAGTTTTAAGATGATTTGGTGTACGACAAGTACAACTCAAATTGCCTTTACCACCGTAATGATAACATATACTTTCATCTTATATTTGCCATTATTTCCACCTTTTTCTTTTTTTTTTCCTTTTTCACACTATTGTTCCACTTCTGATGATAAATTTTTTTTTTTTGAAATTTTCTTTATGACCATGTCCACAATCATGATCCCTATCATGACTACAACCACAACCAAGGCCACGATTATGACCATGAAAATATAAATAAGAAATATTGTTGCATTCACTTCTAGAAATGAAGCATAACCAATTGGGCAAATCTCATGATTTTTCATCAAATGCTTCATTGCTTTGTTCAGTCATACAAATGCATGGAATAAATTCATAATATTTATTGCTACATTAACTTATGAGAATGGAGCAGAACTAGTTAGGCAAATCTCATGATTTTTTATCAAAAGTTTCATTGCTTTGTTCAACCATACAAAGGCATGAAATAAATTCATAATATGTGTGAAATCTCTTTTTACAATATTGTTGTCACAGGAGCAAATTAGTTGCTCAGATGTTTTATTTCTTTCTTTAATGATATCACCAATACCCATTGCATCTAATGTATTCCAACATTTAAAATCCAATATAACTAATTCTTCCCTATAATATCAAGGGTAAAAAATTCAAAATTTATAAGGTTTGACATGTTTAGAATTAGTACATAAAATAATAGTAATAATAATAATAATAATAATAATAATAATAATAATAATTTGAGATGAAGATCAATAAAGTCAAACTATTCTTATGACAAAAAAATAATATAAGATAAAATTGTAAATGAAGAAAGGATTAAAAGAGCTTTGATTAAGACACATAAAACATTGTCCTAATGCTTCCACTAGCGTTTAGTTGGTTGGAGAATAGTGTTGATAACGTGTTATAAAATAAAACTAATAATAGAGGAAAGAAGTCAAGGAAGAATAAAGAATGAGAGAATGAAGAGCAATTTTTTGTGTCTTATTACTGATTATTACTTATCGAAAAAGTCTTATATATAGATACACATAAAGGGTACAAATCAAATAGTTAATACAAATATTTATATACAGAGTAATAAATCATATCAGTATTAAGTATAATTATATCAACCATATGAAAGTAACTATAGCAAATTAATAGACGATCATAAATTCAAAACATAATTTTGAAATAAGAATTTAATATATTTAGATTAGCTATTTTTAATATTTTTCTTCTGTTTTTTAAAAATCTTTTCTTCTTCCGATCAGTAAAGAATCGAATATATATATATATATATATATATATATATATATATATATATATATATATATATATATATTAAATGACATATGTATTGACGGAAATTCATATAAAAAACCAATGTAGTTAATAACATTCATAAAATATTGCAAGAAAAGAAGATTAATGTATTTGATTTTTTATTCTCAGTGTGCAAACTCATTAATAACAACAATAATATGAACAGAAGAATAGTTAGAGTGCTCGTTTACATTGCTTATTTAATACACTTACCAATAATTAATTTCGATAACATGTTCAAGAATTTCAAACTCAAACCTTACTACATAATAAATAATACTTATTGTCTAATATTTTCATATTTTATCATATAAAAGTTTTGTATTTTGTATACAATAAAAATTATTGTTACCTTATTAGTATTAGTATTGTTATTAAAAATATTTATTTATTTTAACAAATATAGTTTTTAAAGGGCCCAGATTAATTAATTAAATTAAATAAAAAAATAGATTAAACTTTCAGCCAATAATAAATTAGCGATCTTAAAAAAAAATACAATATGAGATAAAACATTAGAAATCTTAAAAAAATAGAATATCTTACAACTAGACAAAACCGTTATTTTTTTCATTGCTTACCTGTTTTTTTCATATTATATTTGGACGCCCTTCCATCTAGAGTCTTCCATTCCATATTCCAACACCTTCTCACGCTATTTTACTCCTTCTCATCCTCTTTCTCTTCATCCTCCTTTCTCATCATTTTCAGGTTTCTGAGTTTCCCCTCTCATTTCATTCATCGTTTTCTTCTTTCACAATTCGCTAATCTTTTGCTTTTCTCGTTGTTCAGGGCGTTTCGTCTTCTCCTTATTTCCCCCCTTTCACCTTGGTTTTTCAGGATTCCGTAAAACAATGTCTCATATCCTTTCATATGGAGCATCGTTTTGTTTTTCCGTGTTTTCGTTTCCTTTTAGTGGATTGTGACGAAAGTTTGTAGGTTTTTTTTTTTTTTTTTTTTTTTTTTTTTTTTCATTTAATAACGTTGTTTTGACTTAACTGAAGCGAACGCGGTAACCAGAGGGACCGAGATCGTGAAAGGGCTCAGGCAAGAGCTGGTGGAAAAACTAAGCAATCTAAGGATGATGGCTTGACTCCTGAACAGCGCAGGGAAAGGTTGTTTTCTTTCTCGCTTTCTGTGTTTAAGCTATTGAGCATATTGAAATTTAAATGAAAAGCAATTTTTGTTGTAGGAATCATGTGCGAGAGAATGACCAAATTATAAAGTATAAATTGGGATTTATTGTGAAAATGAATTAGACTTAAAATCAAATATTAGTTATTTTTGAAGGACTGGAACATATTGAAGTTTATCTTACGTAACCAGAGGCTCCAAGTCTCTTATTTATTGTCTTGATTATGGAGTTTGCAATGAATTTGAACTAATAGTTATGTGTATCTTTAAAAGGATGTGATAAATACCGTGTTGTGTTGTCTGCACTCGTCGTGTTTTAAATTTACAATTACCAACCAAATTCAATGAACATATTTGTAAATGTTCATTCAGACTCAATAATTACCAAAGTTGGTATAATTATGACCAAATGCTGCGACCAATTGTGGCTGCAATGTGGTTGGAGAGCACATTTTATTGTAATATTTTGGGATGATGGAATTTGAAGCCTTGATCTGACATTGTGTTTACTTGGTGTGCAGGGATGCGAAAGCATTGCAGGAGAAAGCGGCTAAGAAAGCTGCTCAGGCTGCAGGAGGAAATAATGCAGGTGGTGGCAGAGGCAAAAAATAGGCAAGCTTGTTGAGTTGGGGAATGGGAGAAATTGTATTTGCTTATTATATATAGTACGGGCTTTTGGTTGAGTCATCTGCGCATGCCATTTCAGATAAACAATTGAATAACTTGTTTATTAGCTTGGAGGGCATTGATGTTGGCTTTTAATCCTTTGACTTCTATATAATTTGGAATGCAATTTGTCGTAGCTTGTTATGATGTTTTGTTTCCTTTCTTTCTTTCTGATTCTTTTGCCTCTAAATGGATCAGATCTAAATGTGTCTATGTTGTTGATTTATGTAATTTGTCAAAGACATTGAAATGTGTGATAATCTTAACATAGTTATTGAATCGGTAATCGTTTTATGATTTTTTAAATTGTGAATAGATTCTTGTTATAATAAGAAGATTTGTAATAAATAAAATATAACATTTTTAAGTAAAACCAAGTGAAATGAAATAAATATTAAATATATCACACATAAAAATGAAGTTAAAATATTTAATCTATACAAATACAAAATATTTTTTTACTTAAATTCTATATCATATTTTATTCATCATTTTCTGAAACAAATGCCATTTAGATGATTTTCTTCAAATATAATATTTTCTTGGATCTCATCCTCTGTACAGAATTAGGATTGCTTGTGTTTTTTCTGCTCTTAATATGTTAAAATAGAATATTTTGTGACATGAATGAAAAGCATAACAAAGAACTAGACAGCCGCATGGATTCCTTGGAGAAAAAGATGGCAGAAGCATAAGAATTCACCCAGCTTTACTAGCTTTACAAAAGCACAATGTTGCAGTCAGAATCTCAAATTACACCCACTATTCGCCAGCAACTACTGATGGAGTTCTTGACAGAACTCAATTACAATTTTCATCTTTTGATGAACAATTCTTTGAATTAGAAGGAATCCCTCTGAATCAACGTGCCAGATTGTTGTTATTGTCTATGAATGGAAAGGCGTTTTCGTGGTAGCGCCATTACATACAAAATCTTTACTTTTAGATTAAAAATTGTTGTGGTAATCGTTTTGACGATGGTGTTTTTGATGATCTGGTGGCAGAGCTTACTAAACTGAAACAGGAAGTTCTTTACTTGAATATTTGGAAAATTTTGATCATATTTTAGTTAGAGTTTCAGTTTCGGAGGACATTGCCTTAAGTTTCTTTATTTCAGGTCTTAATATCGAATTTGAAACTTTTGTTGGGTTGCATAAGCCATCCACAATTCAGGAAACCGTGAGCTTAGTGCGCCTTCGAGATGAAGGTTTGCAGGGAATAACAAAGCGTCTCAATGGTTCAGGAAATACCAACTTGGAATATCAATGGTTAAATATTTTTCTGTAATGATTGCCTCTGACAAACATTTGTGAATTACAAAAGTTTGTCGACAAGTTACGTGAAAATTTGATAATCATATCACTTGTTTCTAGTTGATTTTCTTGTTTTGCCTAGCAATAATTTTGGGGTAATTTTAGGCATGCAATGGTTTAAAACTTAAGAGTAATATCTTGGAATTATGCTTAACTAACCATGACTTTTCAGCATCAAAGAGAGACATTAACGTCACAGGTTGGACAAAATATTGATACTAATAGGCTCTTATTTGGAAATTTGAAAACGACAAAAGGTCAATAACTGTTGTTGGTTATCCAGGTTGCAGTTTATGTTCATGCCACGGAAGTTGATGGCAACATGGCTTTGACTTTCTCAACAAAGCCAACTGGATAAACTCCTACACCAGTTTCAGGAAGTATTTCAAGATCCTACAAATATACCTCCCCAAGGACAATTTGACCATAAAATCGTTTTACCTAGTGATATACATTTTTGTTTAAAACTTTATAGGTATCCACACTTCCAAATTAAGTCTCTACTATCTACCGAATTCATTAGAGTTTTCTAGCTTTTATGCTTCCCCTGTGGTTTTGGTCAAGAAAAAAGATGAGTCTTAGAGATGTTGCACAAATTTTAGAAAGCTAAATGCCCTTACGATAAAAATCAAATTCCCAAACCATTAATTGAAGATCTTTTTTACGAAATAAAAGGAGCTAAATAATTTTCCAAATTAGATTTAAAAAGTGATTATAACCAAGTGGGGATGAATGAGAAAGATACATACGAAACGGCCTTTAGAGCTCATAATGAGCTATATGATTGGTTAGTTTTACCCTTTGGTCTTAATAATGTTCAAGTAACTTTCAGAATAATGATATTTTTAGATCTTATCTGTGTAATTTTATTTTAGTTTTCTTTGACGATATATTGATTGTTGAAACAGCCTCCAACAACAATAATGCAGAATTTGGAATTAAAAGAACTCATGAGATTAGGCTTCAAAATTGAATATAAGAAAGGGAAAGACAATGTAGCAGCATATGCCTTGTCACGAAAAGATTCACACGGTAAAATAGCTACAATGTTAACTCTGAGATCTCAATTCATTACTCGTGCAATTGATTTTTGGAACACTTGATAAGGAGCTAAGAAAGATAGTTGATATCATCCTATGTGACATCAACCTCAGAAACATTTTACATGAGAGGGTGATGTGTTAAAATGAAAGAGTAAGCTTGTCGTGGGGAACGATCCAGAATTGAAGACTCAAATTCTGCAAAAGTTTCATGATTCCGCTCTTAAGGGCAATTTCGGGTATGATTTAACTTATAAAAGAATGAAAGACCAATTTTATTGGAAAACTATGCAAAATGAGGTTAAGAAATGGGTACAAAATTGTCATTTCTGACAAAAAAATAAGCCATCACTTCAATTACTTATTGATATTTTACGACCTTTACCTATTCCTACTTAGGCATGGATATCTATATCTATGGATTTTATAACTAGACTTCCTTGAATCTAATTTTATGTTTGTTATTTTTTATATCATTGACTAAAAGTGCTCATTTTTTTGACTCTATCTCATTCTTTGGGGTGGCCAAGGTAGCAAAACTATTTATGGATAATGTTATTAGATTACATAGTTGGCCAACGAAAATAGTTTCAGACAGAGATTGAAAACAATATGCGGTTGATGATTGGGTTTACCTAAAGATCCAACCTTATAAACAATAGACTTTAGTTAATACACCATTTCATAAATTAAGAGCACTGTATTGTGGTCCATATCAGATTATACGAAGAGTGTGAGTTGTTGCTTACAAATTGGAGTTACCCCTGGGTTTGAAAATTCACGTCGTCTTTCATACTATGGTGCCGATTCGGCATGAGCACACCTACCCTTGTTAAGTGATTTCAATTGAATCATTCAATCTAGGCCTTAGGGTCAAATCCTAGGTTGATGGGGGAGAAAATTTGTTACAACTCTTTACATAGTTGCTTTTTTTTTATGTTTTTCTGTTCTTAATCTGTTAAAACATGATGTTTTGTTAGAATGGGTTATAAATAACTGAATTCGAGTGATTTAGTGACATAAATGAAAAGCATATTCATTTTACAATGAGATAGTGACATGAATGAAAAGCATACTCATTTTACAATGAGATGTGCAGAATTTTACCTCTGTCTGTGAATTCCATCGTAGTGAGCCTTTGAATGATTGCAAGAACTGTATGGTGAAGACAGGAAGCGAAAGAGAGTGAGTGATCGAGTGAGAAAGAAGATTTGAACAATAGGAGAGAGTTAGAACCTTAACATCCTCATTTTCTTTCTTCACCTCTTCAACCGTATCTTTTATTTTCATTTTCATTTGTGATTATGATAGATTTTCTTCTTTTTTTTTATCAACCTTAGAAGTTAAAATATTTTGGAACTAGTTAAGTAACAAAAAGCTTAATAAGTATGATAATATTTATGAGGGTTAAATATGTTTTTGGTCCCTTAACTTTCAGTAAATTTTGGAATTAGTCTATTTTGAAACTTTGAACCAATTTAGTCCTTTATCTTTTGAAATACGTGGATTTAGTCCTTTTAATCAAATTTTGTTAAATTTATTTGACCTTTCAAGCACGTTTCACAATATTATTTGATTTAACATTAAAGCAAAAATGTGTCAAACAGTATAAACAACTCAAATACAATCCACGTATTCCGAAAGATGAAGGACTAAATTGGTCCAAAGTTTCAAAATAGACTAATTCCAAAATTTACTGAAAGTTAAGGGACCAAAAACATATTTAACCCTATTTATGATCAATTTAAATGTACAAGTTTAATATTTTAAATAGATGTCTCTCTTCCTTTTGTTATTTGGAACTCTCTCTTCTAGAATAAAAGAGTCATATACACCGTTTGGTAGGCAATGGTCATTCTTTCTTGGTAACTCACCCATCATCTAACTCAATGGCAGATGGAAAAACTTTCTCCACATAGTGGAAGAAAAATGAAAATTCTTAAACTTTTTTAATTTCTAAAAGAAACTCACATTGCTCCTCTCCCGAAAGGTTACGTGGAGAAGAATCATGAGAAAAGTATTTTCATGTATGATCTTAAAACCAAGGAGATAAAAAATTTAGTTAAATCATTTCTTATCCATCAAAGGTGAGTTATACATGGATCAAGGAGTCTTATTTATAGATGCACAGTCCTTTGACACTTCATGACACAAGATGTGGTACTAATGAGGTTCAAAGTGGACGTCCAAGGGTTGCACACAAGACCTACATTTTCATGCTTCAAGCCTTCTCTTCATGTTTTGGCCGAATTTTCCATACTTCTCTAGGATTCTTAGCTAACTTTTCATGCTCAATTCAATCAAGGCCGAAAAAAAGCTCACTTATGTTGCTACAAAATCCTAAAACAAAATACAAGAAGAAAGTATACCTATATAATTTGTACAATAAAGAAGAAAATCATAATGTTCTACTCATCAAATTAGGAGAATCTTCTTCTTTGAGGCTTTATTTTCTTTTATCGTATTAGTCATAGTTTTGATGACCGGGTGATTTTCATCATTTCCTCTTTTTTTTGTAGAAGTATTTGTCCTTAAATCCAAATTATGTTTAAAATACGACCACATTTATTCAATACAACAATCTACTGAAAATCATAAATAAAAATGTAATAAATTTTCTTGGTAAAAGGAAACCAAGAAAAATATTTTCAAAAGGAAAGGTAAAATAACAATACCCTTTGATAGTCATACCAACAAAAAAAAACTAAAAAACATTGTTTTGAAAATATATATTTTTTTTGCATTCAATTTTATGTGTAGCTTTCGGTCCAACTCTTAATTGAAGTCTTTTCACCAATTTTCAATCTTTTTGCATTCCTTCCTTTTAAGGTCACCAAACAAGTAGTTTCAACAATTCTTCGTCCAACACTAAAATGTTACCTTGAGAAGAGGTGAGTTCTTGAGAAATAAAGGAAGACTTAAGTAATTTCATTCAATCTTTGAAAAAATAAGAACAAAGTCAAGATAAGCTAATTTGAAACCAAAATACTTTCACATGAAAGAATAAATATGACAAACACAAAAAAAATCAATAAGAAAGACAAGCAAAAGTTAAGAAAAATTTAAAAATAAGGACACAAAAGGTCCTAGTGATTAGGCCTAGAACTTGAGTACAAAACTAAAATAAAATGTAAGTAGAATCAAGAACAAACAAATTACACTTATATTTTGTTAATATGAAATTAAACAACAGATTACACACTCTATGATGCTCACTAAACAATTCAAGTCATAAACCAAAAGAGTAAGCAAATGCATCAGTGTAGTTTAGAAGTTGAGTTACCCTATTCATTTTTTCCTATTTTTCTTTATATGTCTTGGGTTTTTTTATTTTGTTTTAGTTTTTAGATTTGTTCATTTTTAGTTTATGAGACAATGTCTTATGTTTTCCTCAATTGAAATTTAAGAGCTACTAGAAATTTTTTATCAACTCCAAAATCAATTAGCAATAGGTGTGACATGTCCTAAACAAATATTCAATTAAAACTCAAAGGAAAAGTTTTTAGAAGCTCTTGGCCAACTTCTATTTCAATGAGACAGTATTTCTTTAAACATGTTATTGATCTACTAGAAAATCAAAAACTCAAATGACAAAAACAAGCTAAGTAAGAATCAATTTTCATGATTTTGACATTGAAAATTTACAAAAATTTTAAGGACTACTTTTATGGAATTAGGAACAAGTAAATGAACTAAACAAGACTCTATGGAGAATCAAGGGTAGTGCAATTGAGTGAAAGAAATCAAGTTCAATTCCAACGTCATAATCCACATCACTTATCTTTATCTTTTATTCAAACCTCTATTTAAAATTGTCAAACCCTTATCAGTGTTTTATCACAAACTTGAATATATTCTAAATTACTATTTTTTCATACCAAGTACTTGTGCATACGACCTTGTTATGTTACAATCAAACTAGTACACTTGATAGATAATTTACATCCTTAACTGGTAAACAAGTTGTTGGCATCGTTGTCGAGGATTTGAGCAAAGATAAAAGTAATAATTGGTAGTAAGTTTAAGTTTTTTGTATATGTGTATAAAAAAATGTGCAATTTTTAGTCTATCTTGCTTCTATTTTCTTTCATTATTCGCTTGCTCACTTGGCCTTGGGTTGATCTTATATTCCAAGAAAAGAACATGAAAAAACTTTGTTGTTTAATCATGAAATTGAGAAGACTGCAAGGAGAAATAACTACAAAAGCAGGAAGAGAAAGCAACATGAGCAGGTCGAGCAACAGATCGAAGAAGATTAACTTATCCAAGTCCAATTCAGCAAAACCAAGAAAAACAAATGGGAGAACCTACTGAACAAAGGATATTGCTAAGAGATTATGTGTAACAGCAGGGGCCAAGGAAATTTTCAAACATAGTGAGACCTACTGTCACTGATTACTTCAAATCAGTTTGCATGACTTAACAATTAGGATCCCTACAATTGCCTAACCACCTTCTACGAATTATGTGGCACTATAGGAATATCAAGAGAGGATGAGGAGGTAGCCTACCTCAAATTATTTTCCTTTTCCTTCATAAGAAAGGCAAAAATAAGGTTGCAATCTTGGCCTAATCAAAGTTTGGTGAATTAGGAAATAAAAATCAGGTTGGAGCTATAGTACCTAGTACATCTCAATAAATTTTAAGGTGCAATTTTTGCATTGGTGATCATCCAAATGGCCAAATTGAAACAACAAAATTTGTAAGACCCGTGAAAATTAAATAATTAAATAATTAATTAATAAATAAATGCGGGTAGTGGGAGCTTTTAATACATTAATTATTGATTTTTATGTTGTGAAAAAGTACTAGCTTAAATGGTTGATTGTACTTGGTTGTGTGAAAGGACTTTGGTTCAAGTCTTAAGTATGCCATTTATGCGTTATTTAATTTATTATTATTTTTATTAATATGCTTGATCATGTTGGGCGATAATATAATCATAGATTATATTAAATATCATGAAACATGAATTGGTTGAATGGTTGTGCATGGAATTAACATTGGTGTGAGTATGGGTTCGAACCTTGATAAAAAAATACAAATTTATTTTCTTTTTGCTAAAATTAGTTTAGCATGAAGGTGAAAGGGTAGAGAAACCCTAGTTGACAATGGGCAGGGGTTTCTGTGCTTGTCTTCGTATCATACTCCAAGGAATACGAAATTGGAGAGTGATCAAAGAGGAACTCCCAAGAATCTACTTTTTTTAGCAAAGGAATCCAAGTTATGGAAGTTTTTACACGCTAACTTTATTTTAAATTGATTCACATGCTAAATAGAGTAACCTTACACGTTATCTTTATTTTAAATTGGAATGGCATGCTAAATAGGCGTTGATTAATTTAAGTCTGATTGGTATGCTGAATTTGGTATGATCATGATTGATATTTTGTTTCCTTTTAATTTGTATGTTTCTTGGAATTTCCAGAAATAGTCGGTGGGCGATGAACTGTCGCCAAACGATACTGTCCTTCCTAGGTCATTTAGGGTTCCTGTAGAGGAACCACTTACCAAAAATAGCGTAAAATAAACAATTTGAGTACTGTTGACCGCCCTTGCCAGAGTTGACTGGTTGACCAATCTTAACTTTCTGACACTCCATTGAGAGACTGCCACGTGTCAGGGAAGTCTCTCCATGAGGGTTTGACTGCCATGAGTGGTTGCGCGAAGGTTACGGGGTTGCCGCGATGGCGGAAGAAACGCCGAAAGTGCTGAACCCACGACTATTGCAGAAAAATGGAGGTGGGTTCGCATTCTAGAATTGTCGCGGTGTCGCACGAATGGTCGAGGTTGCTTCGCTGAGATGCAGTCTCGCAAACGTGGGGCTGTCACGGTGGTGGCCGCGGGATGCTCGGAGAAGACGACGCGGCAGAGCTCCGTGGTGATTGTTACATGCGCGAACTCCGACGGCAGTAGTGGAGTCTACGTTTTTTATGATGACGCGAGGAAGAAGAGGGTGTGGTGGCTTCGTGCTCGTGGATGCAGTTCGCTGCCCCGGCGAGTGCAATCCCGTCGTGGTGGTGGCTGTGAAACGCGCGAAGAAGATGATGCAGTCGTGGACCGCTGGTGCAGCAGCGGTGACGGGGTTTCTGACGAGGGCGCGACGGTGCCAGCGCGAGTACAGTGGTGGTCGGAGGTTGGCGAGCCGGCGAGATTGTGCGAGAAGATGGTGGTTCGCGTGGAAGAGGCGGTTGTCGGAGGTTGGCGATCCGACGAGATTGTGCGAGAAGGTGGTGGTTTGCGCGGAGGAGGCCGGTCGACGGAGAGGCGATGACGGCCGGCGTCGGAGGTGGCGGCTGCAGAGTGTGGCGGCTGCGGAGTGTGACGACTGCGAGTGGGTTGGTGTGGAAGAGAGAGAAGGAGAGATTAGGGTTAGGATTTGTGTTGGGAAAGAGATGATGACATGGCAAACATTGATCGGTGATTTGAGTTAGTGGAGGATTGATGATGTACCAATCTGTCATTGGTTAACTTAGTAAGTGGAAGATTGCCACGTGGCGAAATCTGATAGACTAGAGTTTAAGTGACATTAGGAGTCCAGCTTAGTAAAAAGGAGGGGTGCAGAACAGAAATTGAAAGTTAAATTACAGAGGGGGGTGTAAACCTGAAAACAGGGAGTGTAGTTAGTTCCAGAAATGCTTTTTTTTCATTAATAGATAATCCAATTGGAAAAAAAGGGGTGTAAACATGAGAATTGGGTGTGCATTTAGTACCAGAACTATTTCTCTCCAAAATTCCTATTTTGGGACTTAATCTATGAATTAAAATATTCATTATTTACACTCTTAAGGACCTAAATTAAATTACAGTTGCATTATTAAACTCAAGAATATCCAATAATATAGTATGCGACTAAATACAATTTTTAAGCGCAAAAATAATATTAAATTCCCAAAATTTAATTATAGAATGTGAGCCAAGGTTCGACTCGTCATACCTTCCAGGCGGTTTGGAAGCGGGCAGCGTCTAGCGGTACGTGTCCCACGCCAGGTGATCTTACTGCAGTAGTATTGGTGTTGTTGATTGTGTAGGCGTGATCTACGAGGCTTTTGGTGATGTTTCAAGGTGGGATTGTTGGTGTTCCTTGAGTTGTGGCTCGGAACGTATCCCTTGAGTTGTGGCTCGGGATAGGGGTTAAAGCACGTGGTATTCCTTAAGTTGTGGCTCGGAATAACATCTCTCGAGTTGAGCTCGGGATGGCGGATGAACAAGAGGAACCCTTGAGTTGAGCTCGGATTAGCGAGTGTTGCCGGTGTGAGTGTGCTGGTTGTGGCCAGTACGGATGGGTCCAGATAGATTGGCCTCCTCAGTAGTTGACTGAAGAGTTTGGTAGTCTTGGGACGTTGCGAACTATGTTCGTATTTGGGAACTGCACCTGGCGTTACGGTGTATGATCCGTAACATGGTTTCCCGCACTTGCTCTATCGGTTGTGGCTGATAGGTATGGCAGAAATTCATCTTGAAGTAATCACTAGAAGATGTATAACACGATTCACATGGTGGTGGCCATGTGGTATGGCATTAATGAAAGAAAATTTCCCTGATGTGAATGATGTGTTATATATGTATATGAG
>Ga0214544_1006972_pt1 | contig 20317 bp, 9 predicted proteins | sample CNSS3metaG_FD_160074 | JGI IMG/M metagenome (GOLD analysis project Ga0214544, IMG submission 160074) | Root nodule microbial communities from cowpea collected in UCLA plant growth center, Los Angeles, California, USA - CNSS3 | ecosystem: Host-associated > Plants > Roots > Nodule | place: USA... | reverse complement strand
TGTTGCATGGTTGTGATGTATGTGGCTGTTCTTTCTTGCGATGATCATCGACTTGGTTGATGGGAGCAGATGGGCGAAGTTCTCGTGGTCAACAAGGGAATGGTGATTCCACCGCTTAGCCGTCTGGACTGGATCTTACACTTCTCTTCTTCATGTCTTCTTTAAGGCTATGGCCCTGTACTCGTTGTCTTTGGATTGAAAACTCTTAGTTAAACGGTTATCCTGCTTTTGTTGGCATTGTGTGTGCCTGGTTTTGTAGGGGTGATGTTATGAACCCTAAGACTGCATTGTTGATTATCTCTGTGTGACGTTTCCTTTAATTTTTTGTATTAAATTAAATGGTGCATTACAGTTATAGATTGAACAACTTATATCTCCTTGAATTTGTTAATATACGAAAGGTATGAAATCCTGAAAAGATAATTTAGGTTATTTTACTTAAAGATATAATCATGTTATCTTTTTCTTTAACATCGAAAATATAAAATCCTTTCCTATAATTGAGGTCGATCAATATATTATATAGTTTGTTATGATAGTACACAACCTCCCGGCCTAAGTTAATTTTAACATAAAGGTTGAATTTAGTATCAGGACGTTTTTTCAAAATTATGATGGTACAAATTATTTAAACATTATGTTTAAACAACGATTTGTATTTTCATATTTTAATTATTTTAAATACGAATATGTCATTAACGATCTGTAAGACAAGTTCTTTTACATTTTTATACCATTAGTTTCTTTTAGTTTCATGCTTAAATATCTCATTTAAGATAATTATCAGGGTAACCAAATAAATATGTTATATTATATAAAGTATCTGATTGGGGGAAGAGATCTGACCTGTTATAATTTAGATTAGGTTTTGGCCCAAACAAAATAAATTAATTCAGATTAATTTGGCTTAGATCAGTTTTGATTGGGGGAAATTATTTGGCTGTTGCTTCTTCCACCCATCAAATTTATCCCTCTACTCCATAAAACAGTTTCCGTAATAAGAGGGGATGATTGTTTTTCGGAAAAAAAAAATTCTGAGCTTTTTATGGTATTCCAGAAAGGACAATGATACTTTAATCCATTTTTTTTGACCCACTTTTAACCCACCACTTCAATCACCATTAGATCATACATTACATCACTAAAAAGAATAAAAAAAGATGATCTAATGGTGATTAAAGCAATGGGTTAAAAGTGGATCAAAAAAAGTGGGTTAAAATATCATTTTCCTTCCAGAAAATAAGTTTCAGTTCCGGATGAAATATGAAAGGGTGCAGGAAGCAATAGTCATATTATTTTTATCACGGGGCTATGATGGATATTTCTTCTTACACTCCCATAATTTAAATATGTAGCCCTCTAAATTTTAAAATTTAAAATTTACTCTTCTGGAATTAAATCAATTAAACCCTGATTATGTAGGCGTTGGAGTGTATTTTTACATTTGTTAAGGTTGTGGTGTGCTCGGTACTGATGGTAGTTTGCATCGAAGATTTTGTTATTGTTTGGTTTAGGATTTTCAATTTTAATATCGGTAAGTTGTTAACCATAAATATTTTAGTATTTTGAAAATGTACAATCTAAAATATATTATCTTATTAAAAAGATATATTTTGAATTATACGATATTAAAACTTTTTGAAAGATCTATTCTAAAATAAACATACATATAAGCAAAAACAAACAATATTTTGACCTACCTTCTTTATTTATTTTTAACTCTTCATTTTAATATTTTTAAATTATCATATCACACCATTAAAAAAAATCAAAATAGATAATTGAAGAAAAAAAGAGTTACAAAAATAAATATTTATTTTCTTAATCTTTTTCTAAAAATAAATAGCATTTATATCCTCTATAATTTTCAAATCGACATATGGATGATACCATTTTTCTTAATTTATTTAAAAATTAAAACATCATATTGTTAAAACTTAAACAGAAGTTATGAAAATTAAAAAAAAAAAAACTCTTTTACAATTATAAATATAATGAAAGAAATGAATTCCATTCAACTAAAATAAAAAACACAAAAGAATAAATGACATTGATCAAAAGTACAAGAAAATAAATACATTTAAAAATTGAAAGAATACATGTTATTTTAAGAGTAGAAGAGTTGTAAGTGTCATTTAATTTAAATTATGTTATCAGTGTTTCATCAAACTCACAACAACGTAATGTTATAGATTTACTCTCATGTGAAAATTTAAACTTCGACAAACAAATCAAACTGATTCCTGAACAAATCCTCCCTAACACAACAATATAATTTATAATAACTTAAACTTTGAAACGACAATTAAATGATAACAAAATCTTTTAACAATTCGACAAACACACTTTTATAAGAATATTTGTTTTATTATAATTAATCCTTCTTCATTTTATAAGCAGCAACTTTTTAAATTTACTCTCCTTTTCATTTTCTCATGAAATGAGTTTTATCGTTTGTCTATTTTTCGCCCAACAAAAAAGATGCAATAATTCATTTTGTACTTGGAGCAAAGCAGACTATACAAATATCTTTGAGTCTCCTCCAGATAGTCCGTAGTCAAAGTCAGAAAATAATTTAGTTTGTTTCACCAATATTTATATAAGTCAGTGTTCTTGCACAAAACTCCAAGAAACTTTCTGAATGGATCACTCTACCATAAGATACTAAGGTTATCCAACTCAATTCTAGTCAAAGATTTGAACAGCAAATTATTGATTAAGACAATGTTTGTATTTACATTATGTGTAGTGAATACACGTTCTGATATGCATGTTTGTATTTAAACGTGCTTTTGGACGGCTTTCAATGGAAAACAAAAACACATATTAAATATATAATTAATTAAACAAACCTTTATGATTGCCATTTTGGTTATAAAGATGATAGGATGATGATTTTTTATGATTAACTTAATTAAACATTTATTGAATATGGTTTTTACGCAATCAGGATCTTCTGTAAATCTCATCTGTTGGTCTTAGACTCAAACTACCACCATCTTCTCGAGCCCTTTTTCCCGCTGTTTCTCTCCCAGTAAAAGGTAACTTCTGCTCTGATATTATCCAAAGTTAATCAATATGATATTTTCAATCATCAAGTGGTTTTGTAACTTTCTATATGGCATTTGTTTTTTAAATTTCTGTTTGATACTAAACATTTTATTTATGCGTTCATTGATCATCATCATTGATCTTTTCACAATCAGCTCGTGTTTGAGAGGATTAAGAACCTGTTAAGATGGTGAGTTAGCATTATTTTCCCTTTTTCTTTTTCTCTGAAGGGATGATTTGAACTACTAAACTGGATAATCATGTACAGGTGAAGTTCACAGTTGATCAACTTCGGCGGATTATGGACCGCAATCACAACATTAGGAACATGTCTGTTATTGCTCACGTAGATCATGGTACGTTGTTCTAGTTTTTTGCGTTGATGTTAAGTCCCTCTCCCTAGCTTTTAATGGTTGACATTGTTGAGCAAAGTTTTCGTTGATTAGCCTCTGTATCTTCTTTGTCACGGGGTTTAAAACAGAAAAGATTTTCACATTCTCCTTAAACACTGCATTAATTAGGTTCTGGAATGCAGGAAAATCCACACTGACTGATTCTCTTGTGGCTGCTGCTGGAATCATAGCACAAGAGGTTGCAGGAGATGTGAGGATGACAGATACCCGTCAAGATGAAGCTGAGAGAGGTATCACTATCAAGTCAACTAGTATCTCTCTTTACTATGAAATGGCAGAGGGTGATTTGAAGAAGTTCAAGGGAGAGCGTGAAGGGAATGAGTTCCTTATGAATCTCATTGAATCACCGGGGCATGTGGACTTCTCATCTGAGGTAACGGCTGCGCTTCGCATCACCGATGGAGCACTTGTGGTGGTGGATTGTGTTGAGGGTGTATGCGTACAGACAGAAACTGTGCTAAGACAAGCTCTTGGAGAAAGGGTTAAGCCTGTTTTGGCAGTTAACAAGATGGATAGATGCTTCCTCGAGCTCAACCTTGATCCAGAGGAGGCATACCTTACATTTCAGAGGGTTGTTGAGAGTGAAAATGTGATCATGGCAACATATGAAGATGCTCTACTTGGTGATATTCAAGTATACCCGGAGAAGGGAACGGTTGCTTTCTCTGCTGGTTTGCATGGATGGGGTTTTACCCTCACCAACTTCGCCAAGATGTATGCTTCAAAGTTTGGAATTGACGAGGCAAAGATGATGAGTAGGCTTTGGGGTTCGAATTTCTTTGATTCTGCCACCAAAAAGTGGACCAACAAACACACCGAGACTGCTACCTGTAAGCGTGGCTTTGTTATGTTATGTTATGAACCGATCAAACATATTATTGAGCTTTGCATGAGCGACAAGAGGGATGAGCTGTGGCCTAAGTTGCAAAAGCTTGGGGTAAACATGAAGTCAGAGGAAAATGATTTGACAGGAAAGACTTCGATGAAACGTGTTATGCAGTTGGCTACCGGCAAGTAGTGCCCTTCTGGAGATGATGATATATCACCTTCCCTCTCCTGCCCGTGCTCAGCAGTATCACGTTCAGAATTTGTACAATGGTCCCCTGGATGATCCTTATGCTTCTGCTATCTGATAGGGGTAGGTTTTATGCTTTTGGACGAGTTTTCTCTGGCAGGGTTTCAACTGGTTTGAAAGTCAGAATCATGGGACCAAACTATGTCCCAGGAGATAAAAAGGACTTGTATGTTAAAAGTGTTCAGCGAACTGTAATTTGGATGGGAAAGAAACAGGAAACTGTTGAGGATGTGCCTTGTGGCAACAAGTAGCTATGGTGGGTTTGGATCAATTCATAACCAAAAATGCTACATTGACCAATGAGAAGGAAGTTGATGCACACCCCATTCGAGCTATGAAGTTTTCTGTGTCACCCGTGGTGCTGTTACAAGCAGGGTTCCGTCAGATCTTCCTAAGCTACAAGAAGGTCTAAAACGTTTAGCTAAGTCAGATCCTATGGTGGTGTGCACAATGTCAGAGACAGGAGAGCATATAATAGTTGCTGCTGGTGAGGTTCATCTAGAAATCTGCTTGAAGGACTTACAGGTCGATTTTATGAATGGAGCGGAGGTTTCAATATCTGATCCTATTGTCTCTTTTCGCGAGACTGTGTTTGAGGGATCTTGCCGTACAGTGATGAGCAAGTCACCAAACAAACACAACCGCCTATACATGGAAGCAAGGCCTATGGAAGATGGACTAGCAAAGGCTATCGATGATGAAAAGATAGGACCAGGGGTTGACCCAAAAAATAGGTCTAAAATATTGTCAGAAGAGTTTGGTCGGGACAAGGATCTGGCCAGGAAAATATGGTGTTTTGGCCCTGAGGGTAAAGGACCCAACATGGTGGTAGATACTTGCAAGGGCGTACAGTACCTCAGTGAAATCAAAGACTCAGTTGTTGCTGGGTTTGAGTTAGCATCAAAAGGAGGTCCAATGGCTGATGAGAACAAGCGAGGGGTCTGCTTCGAGATTTGTGATGTGGTTCTTCATGCTGATGCTATTCACAGAGGAGGCGGCCAGATCATTCCAACAGCTAGAAGGGTCTTCTATGCAGCCACACTGACAGCAAAACCAAGACTTCTGGTGGAAATACAGACACCTGAACAGGTCCTTGGCGCAGTGTTCTTAATCAAAAAAGAGGGCATGTGTTTGAGGAAATCCAGAGGCCAGGCACCCCACTTTACAATGTCAAGGCATATTTGCCTGTTATTGAGTCATTTAAATTCAACGAATCACTAAGGGCTCAAACAGGGGGGTAGGCTTTCCCCCAGTTAGTATTTGACCATTGGGATATGGTGTCATCAGATCCACTACAACCTGGCACTCCTGCTGCTTTGCTCGTGTTGCAGAGATAAGAAGGAAGAAAGGCTTGAAGGAACAAATCACACCTCTCTCCGAGTTCGAGGACAGGCTTTGATGTGTCAATAAGTTCTCTTAGATAGAAATATACAGTAATTTCTTTTCCCTTTTCCCTTTTCCTAGGTTTTGTTCATATTTCTCAATCTTAATGTTACATGATATTAATTGTAGTTTTTCAATTTTAATGTTGCATGTTACACTGCAAATGGTCATTCTTTCTCTCTTTCTTTGTTATCATAACTTCATATTTTATGTTTCAATTTCGCATCTTAGCTTCCCCCTTTGTAAATTAGATTTTGGAATAGCTGTCCTAAGCTTATATAACTAGCATGCTACGAAGATTGAACTCAAGTTCACAAAAAATCTAATCCAGAAGCTCTAGTATAATAACCTCACTTTTTCATGGCAACATACGATGTTCAAAGGAAATGAAATCCTAAATCATGATGCCAATTTTTACATAGAACACCTATTTGAAACTTCATAGACAGAAAGTCAACAGACATATGTTGGAAACCCTGCTGCATAGCTATTCTGTACAAGGTGATTCCGACTTGGGCATTGCCAAAAAACTCCACGAAATCTGCATGCAACAGGTAGATGCAAATCGCACTACGCAACTCTCCTTGTATTAGGCCAGCAGCTTATCCATTTTGCTGTTAGAGAAGTTAAAGATGTCTTCTAAGAATCAACCGTGTCAAAATCTTGACAAAACCTGCAAATTCATACGCACATATTTTAAAAGTTCTCAAGAGTAAGACCAATTGATAAACCGCATGTATCAAGACAAGTAGAAAAATATTGTTTGTATCTTTCCCCAAATTGATTACAGATGGTGGTATACATGGTGGTATGCATGGGATCTAGGTCTAAAAATTCGGAGATAATCTGCTATTTGAAAAAGTTAACTAAACAATTACAGATTTCAAATCCCTAAAATAATGAAACAAATATCTACAGGTAGATGTGCATAGAAAACGGAGTCTGAAGATTCTGTCTATTCCAATAAAACCGTAATTGATCACTAAGACCCAAATAGTAAACTACAACGAGAATGGATGACTTGATAATGACAATGTGCCGTAGCCTAGTAGAATGAACTTGCCTCAGTTATCAGTGGTTTTGCATGTTCTTCCCATTCAGTAGTCCACCTAGCTGAAGAACCAGTTTCCAATGCACCATATTTGAGGACCTTCAATGGATCACAGTCATCAGGAAATCCCTTGAAGAGAAGCTGTGTAGATTCAGGACACCAAATTAGTACGATCAAGACTAGACATTTAGATTGTATACATTATAAGACAAAAGTTTTTAACCGACAACAATCTAAACTGTGTAATCCACATTCAGATAAGAAAGTTGAAGCTTGTAATCATTAACAGACATACCAGAAGTTCATCAGCTAGCTCTGATGAAGAAGAGAAGAGAAGGCCATTTTTGTCAACTCTAACCAGTTCTTTAATGCTTCAAGAAGGTAACAGCTTTGACTCAAATGAAAAGAACAATTTTTTTGGACTTCAGAAGAAGTCACAGACAATTTTCAAGGAAGTATTAGCTTACCAAGAGTACGAAACCGCACAAACTGGCAGTCCACAGCCAAACATATCCACAACCTGGTACAGTTAAAAAAAAAAAAATCTAAAAATAAACAAAATATTTAATAAGATTCAATAGTTGTTTTTATAAACCTTACAAAATGCGACATACTCGACGTAAAACTGACATCCTCTTAAAAAGCCTATGGTTTAGGTATGAAAATATCCAATTTCCAATACAGAGTTCTAGACATTAAATTAAGAGGAAGAGCTAGTATTTAATATCACACATAAAGAAACATTAGAGATTCAAAGAAGGATCCATATTGAACCTATCTCGTGGTACATAATTAACTGAAAATGGCAAACTCAAAAACCTCAAGAAATATAGGCAGTTATAGCCCACTCAGTCAAAATGAATTAAATTAGCCAGAACATGTATAGAAGAACTAACACATAACATCATCTTTTTATATGACACAGAACTAATATTAGACTGGAGAGATGGATATATATATTCAATGAAGCACATAATTTAATACGAATGCTGATGTAATTCAAGAATTTCAATAATTTTATAGGAAAACCCATTTAATCAACATAACATTGATCAAAGTTTTCATGCCCTAGATGCTTATGAGTGCAATGTCTTAAATGATTCAAAACAGCAGATTATTACAGGGAGGATTTCAGTATAACCATGAAAAGACATTTGCTTTGTACACCGACATATAATAACGGATACCTTCATTGGAAGGTCTAATCCTGATGATGAAGTATGAAGACAAACACCTAGATCAGCTGATCCTGAAATGACCAAAAAATGTTAAATGAAGAATTTCACCACTGTACACGATCACTTCTAAAACAAGGAACACAATACCTAGTAGTAATGGATAATCATCAGCTGAAAGCCACATAGTACGAAATGCCACACGTTTAAGTTTTAATCTCTTTATTTTTGCTTCATACTTTTCTTTTTCCGGACCTTTGCCTTTATCAACGAAGATCCCACATCAGAAAATTCCATATGATTTCCAGTACTTCAGAATGAAAAAACAATATTTATACCAGTTATGATGAATAGCAATCTGGGATATGAACATTGTTTTCCATCAGATATTTCTTTCCACACGACCTCCTCATCTACTGAATCATCTTCACCCAATATGGCAGCAACGCGTCTATCATACATTACAGCAGCTTCCAAGAGAATACCAAAATCTTCATCAGGTGTCCTGAAAGTTGCACAAGTCTAAGAAATAAAGCACTCAAGTTTGGCTAGTACAAGTCAAGATTATCCTAGTCAATGGAGGTTTTCCATGGCTTTATATTTTTTATATTTTGCTTCATTTTTCTCACTGAAGGTCCCCATCTAACAAACTTTATAAGATGCAGGAAAAAAGAAAGTGCTATTTTAAACGGATAAAATGTTGTCTTGTACCCAGGTTTTCACTAAAGAAAAAACAAAAACTGCTGAGAATCAGAACATGAATACAAGCTGTGTTCATGTTAGAAAAGGAGGCAAATCATACTATGATAAACTTACCAGCTCGTACTGCTTACAACAAGTGCTGGTCGATTAGGCTTCAAATATATGCTTAATCCAACCTCATTTGTAAACAGGCTCTCGTTTTGGCAACGGCTAGCTATCAAGGAAGTTCCTGTAAGAAGCAAGCATATAAACAAAAAATGTGCTAACGACTAAGATTGATATATGTCTAGATTATAAAAGCAATCTTACCATTACTAACACAATCTCTGACACCGAGAGGCTGAAATAGGTCCTCATTTAATCTGCAAAATAACTGTAGATTGTCTATATTATATATGAAAATCTCTAAGGATGCTTGATAAATAATAATAACCAGAGTTACCTTATGCCTCTCCTCCAACGAAGCTGCATGAAAGATGTCCGGAGGCTGATCATACAAAACTGTAGCACTATAAAATTAAGAATTAAGATATATACATCAGATTTCTCCGCAGATTACAGCAGCAGTTTTATGTTAAACAATATATTTCAACTTTGAGTCGACTCTCTTACTTTATTCCCCAGTTTTGAGCCAATTCATGCTGCATTGCTTTTGTTACACAAAGAGAAGCATCTGCCATTTTTCCATAATGCTTTTCAAACCTAATTGGAGCCAAGAAAAAAATCACATTAGCATCAACCTTGAAAAAGCAAAGCCATATCACCAATAAAAATTTCTCACGTAAAATTAAGAAGACGCTACAGTAGTACCATTTATATAAGGAGACAAAATGACTATTTCTTCCCAATGACAGTGCAAGTAGAGTATACCCAAAATTATGCCAATCTATAACAAAAGATGATTTTCTCAACCAGCTAGCCCATTTTACGGCCACAAGGGTTGGAACTGAAGGAGGATTCTGCACAAACAAAGGAGTGAGATAAGTGATGCAAAAAGATACAAGATCAAACTTGCTTCCATTTCTGGTCATTTTGCTTTGTTTATCAATGAATCATTACACATTTAATAAAATATCCTTCAAAGTGTTGAGTCCCAACATCATATATGAAAGAAGCGTAGTGAAGTTTGGCACATCAGAATTTCTCTAGTAGTCCAAACTGACCTATAAGGATGCTTCTAAAACAAAGGCTAAGATCCAAGACAACAATCAACTTTTAAGGTATAAGTTTTCCAATATTATGTCTAACTTAGTAAGAACAAGGAGTATTGAATCTGTCAAGGAAGCCAAAATATGAAGAAAACTTAAAAGGCTAACCTGGACAATAAAAACATCAGGAGATGGTATTTTTACACAAAGGAACCAGAGAAGCATGAGAAATTGAACTATCGGCTTCAACAAAAGCATTATGGGCTGAAGTATCTTTGGTAAGCGTTGACTGGCTGTAAACCACTGCTTCTGAAAATTTGATAAAGTTCCACTCTAGATCAAATTAAGTAAAATACGAGGATAACTTTCCCAGAAAAGATTAGATCTAGGCAACATTGATACCATTATGTGAAAATGAATAGATGGGTTGGCAAGAAGTGCAGTATGGGGCTCTGAACCTGTTACAAAGTTATTAAACAATAAAATGTACTCATTATGCTCAAGAAATTTAGCATATAATTAAATCAATCTCTAATGATTCATTATAAAAAGCTTGAAATTAGAAACGATACCTCCATATGCAACTATGTCAACCTCCAGGGAAGCCTGCAATGCCATATAGAAAAGGCAGTGAATCAACTAACAACTAAAATAAATAAGTGTTTGAAAAGTTTAAACATTTTAAGTAACTTATGAATCATGACTAAATAGTGTGAATATATACCTAATCCTCATTCCTATATATGAAAGAAAGGTCATTTAACAATATCGGTACTACATGACTAAACCAATGAGCTTTCAGATAACAAATAACGACTTAACCACTATGGTTAAATGAATCCCCAAGAGTAAAGATTACACCATCCTTAACCAAACATTAAGTTACAGAGAAAAAAGTGAAATTATGAGCATCATCTGGGTCTCAGAACATCTAATAGCAGAAGCTACCAGGTAAGGAGCTCTCAATTGATTACACAAAACTTAAAACACATGATATGAAAAAGTCTGCACTGAATTTAAGAATCATGTTGCAGAAACCGTCAGAATTTTGGTACCTATGATCCAACTCCCTAAACATTATAAATCAACACCATTCTTTTCTCCAATCCAAACTTGAAATCAGAAGAATTATTCAAAAGGCACTACTAACATGATCCAGGTTCTGGCAAACTTACAACTAACTAAAAATACTTCCATGAATTCGGCAGCAGAATAAAAAAAAAAAAACTGAAAAAAATAGATAATCAAATCAAATTAAACTAAATTAAATTACTACAGGAAATTGGATAAATGAAAAAAAAAACCTGATTGGCGAGTGAAAGAGCGTGATACTGCATTCGAGGGCTCCGTCCAATGTCGCCCAAAACCACCACGCATGCTCTCCCTCTTCCTCCTCCCTTCTTTTCGTTGCTTTTCCCTTTTGGAACCCAATATCAAAATCCATTGAAATGATTAAGCCAAAATCCAAATCCAAAGGCTATCTCTCTCGCAAAATGTGGTGAGAGCAAATCAAAATCTCACCTGCCATTTCCAGTGTCAATGGAAAATCAAAATTTCGTCGTTGGGGGTAGTGACTCAGTCAAGAAGAATTTTAGAGTGTAGATGAAGGAAGACGAATATTCGGTTCATAAAACCGATCCACTAAGCGTTGGTAAGATCCGAATCAAAGTCGGGTCGAATTAATGGTAAATTTGTAATTTTCAATAACTTTCATGGTCTAATAGGAAAAGGGTTAGTTTGTTTCCTTCAGTTGGAGTGTGTTGGGGAACTGAATTTGAAGATGGAACGAAGGCAGAATCAAACTCCAGAAGGTTTGAAATTAACCAATAAAAGTTTTAATTTTGCATCAATTTAAATAGGTCTGGGGTTACCATTGTTCTGTGGGAAATTTGCAGGCCAAATAGCTAGGGTTTTGGTTGAATTTTTAGAAGTGGCTATTACCGCTGTTGTTTTTCTCAAAGGGGTTTATCCTTCTGGTTAGTTGGTTATTCATACGCTCTTTCCCTTTGGTTTGTGGCAAGAAGAAAAAAAAATATTGATTGTAAAATTCATTCTGAATTTTTGTTGTAGTTATTGGCAACTAAATTAATTGGAATTACTTTTCATTATTTGAGTTTTGGGTGTGCAAAAGGTGCTTTCCAACGGAGAAGGTATAGGAATGTGGTGATTCAAAGGGCTCGCCATCCTCAGCTTAGATATTACATACATGCTACTGTTACTGGGCTTCTACCCTTTGTACAAAAGGTTGGTCTTGTTTGGTAATTTCAATTGTTTTCTTGTTTTATGCACTCAACCTTATATTCTATAAGTAGTTGTTTGCTGGCATTGGATTTCAATGATCAAATATTGGTTGCTAGCTGTGTCATGTCAACGTATAACCATGTAATATGTGATGATGTTGTGTTGTGTGTACTAGTCACAACATACTCCTTTGTAGTTATTGTTTTCAACAGGTATCATTAAATAATTACTAGTGATTTCTCCGAGACATACGTGTGTTGTAGACTAATTCTTTTTCGGAAGATTTAAATAAGTTAATGCTTCACTTGAGGTCTACTGTCCCATACAAACACGCGCTATCCTGTTACATCCAAGCTTGCTTGTAACTGCTTTGTTTCGGCATGCTGATTGCCTTACCTTACATTTAATAGGGAATGGTGGAGAGAGTAGCTGTTATTTTCTTCAATGCTGACAACATTCCATTGGAGAAATTTGTATTCAAGCTTGCAATGAACCAAGCTTATGGTTCAGAGGTGGAAGAGGTTGATCTTGAGATCTCTCTCAGGTCATTTCTGATAAAACTGTCAAACTCAGACTCTCTTTCTAAAGTGCTGCCTCCCGGTAAATGCGAGTGTAATTATGTTTGCTGCAAAGAGTTCTGCGACCCTTTTGACTTCTCCTTGATTTCCCTTTGGCTTAATGCCACATTTGGTCTCTCTACTATGATATGAATAACATGATTTTGTCTACCAGTAACTTCTGTAACTATCAAATCCCTTAAAACCTAATTAAGAAATGCAGGTTCTTCATCAGTCTAACTCTAATCCAATTAATAACGAGGAAGATGTTTGGCTATGGTGTTTGAAGGATGCTCTCAAGTGAGGTTAGGAAACCACAAGGTGAACTCTAGCCTAGTTTGATTCACAAAAGGAGAGGTGTCTGGAGTAATCTTAAAAAAGTTTCTTTACTATATTCATGAATGACTTTTACACGGTCCTAAGCTCTCTATTTATAGGAGATAAAGAGAGTTAGGTGGTCTAGAAAAATGGAGGGGAAAAGGATATAGAATGTGGTAATTGGAGCCAAAAAGAGAGCACGAGGAAGTGTGACTTTCCAACTAAGCAAGTCACATGAGCATGCATCAAGGCGCTCCAAGGTGGAGTTTGGTGTCCAAGCTTACGCAAGAAGGATCTATATCCTTTGATGGAGCGCTCCACAAGGCCTACAAAGGTAGGGCCAACTCCTTTTTGGTCCAAAACATTTCCAAGGCCCAATTCATGGCCTAAAGAAAACCCTATTCTATTGGGCCCATAATAGAAAATCCAAAATTAAATCCTAATCTAGTATTTACAAATAAAGAGTCCTAGCTTAGGTCTTCACATCCTCCTTGGCCATGTGAACTTCATCTTGGGCCTTGCATGCTCAAAGGAGGTCCATTTTTCTTGTATCCTCCTAGCCGTGGCTTTAGTGGTTGGTCCCTTAGCTAGAGGTCTCTCATCATGTTATGAGGTTTTTCAGTTTCTTGTATCATCATGAACTTGAAGATATCCATTCTTCCATATTTTGACTCTTTGACCTTGTCATAGGTCCTTTGAATTGCCATGATTCCCTTCCAGGTTCTTCTTTCAGTTCTTCATGTATGGATTCTGAAGATAAAGATAGTCCTCTATCATATTCTCTTCAACTTATCATAATGGAAACCATAAACATGCTTTACATCAACCACAAACAGCCAAACAATGAAAAGCAGGCAAAACAGGGCATGTGGCGCTCAGTGTTAATGCTCAACGCCATTTGCCTAGTAAATACTGGTGCTCAACACCATCATGCCACCAATTAGTGCCTTGGAACCAAAATGCTCCCAATTAGTGCCTTGGAACCAAAATGCTCCCAGACATGCAGTGGTAACTAATGCTCAACACCACCTAGCAAACACTCAACACCAATAAGCTTGCAAAATGTGGCGCTCAGCGATAGAACCTGTCACTCAACGCCATATCAAATATCAGCAAATGCAATTTATGGTTTTTGGGCAATCTAGACCTTTTTCATAACTCAAGTTGGTATTCCTCTTTTAGGTATTTGTCTAAAAAAAATTTTAAATCATAGGAGTTGGTACCAATTTGATTAATGACTCAGGTTCTACATTTCCCCAATTACCACAAAATTAGACAACCAAACATACATAATTTATTAAGAAATTCATACACTAAAATCATCTATACTACAATAATCATCGCCAATCTCAATCAACAATACATATGCAAAATATCAATCTTTATCAAACTCACACACACAAACCATAACTAGCTTCTCTTACCTAACCAAGCAATTCACAAGACCACCCAAACAACTCTATGAACTGCAAACCACACAGGATGCTCTATCTACACATAAAAACATCAAAAGAATGATCAAGGCCCATTGTTATGATCATTGATTAGTAGAGACTCATACTGATGATTAAAAAAACACATGCAAGTGGACGAAAACTCACTTGCAACAGAAAACAAAAATAAACCAAAAAAAGGGTTAAAACTCAACTTACACTGACGGAGAAATTGATTGGTTCAAATTGAAGAGCTCGCTGCAAGGATCGCTTCTACGGTCTCAGATCTTCAATTAAGTGAACAGAGAACTAGAACTCCTAGATAGAAGTCAGAGAACTTTAAAAAAGTAGTTTCTAGAGAGATGGTATTTTAAAATAATGAAACTCGTTCATAACAAAACTATTTATACTAAAACCTTTTAATATTAAAGTAATCGAGTCTTACTATTTTTAAACCGCTATCACTTCTAAAATGCCAATTTTTAGTTGCAAGAGATTATTGATAGCCAAAATTGGACATTAATGATAAAACAGGGATCAGAAATGCAATTCAGCCTTTTATTTTTTCACTTAATAATGATGTGCTCTTTTTCTTGTAAAATAAAGAATTCCTGTATGAACAAGTTCCACGTGTGTGTGCATATTCACCAAATCATCTCCTCATTGTGCAATATCTTATCATCAATTTTAGATATTCACATACTAGAGATTGCTAGTTTTGAATCAAGTGGGTGTGGTTTGTGATTTCTTTGATACATTTGTAAAGCTAATGCTGAAAATTTTCTTTGGTGTGTGTAAACTGAAACAAATAGGTTTAAACTTTTTCTTTCGTTTCCTCTAAACAGATTGCAGGTGGGAGATTACTGCTTATTTTCGATCCCTACCGGAGACTGGTACAAGCAAAGAAGCAGAGTTGTGGATCCCAACTGACACAAAACAGTGGCAGCAGCCTCCACTTATAACCCCTATCAAATCAATGAGTAGTGAACCTCTGTGTTTGCAATTGTACTTGGAGCATCCAAGTTTATCAGAATCATTGCTTTGAGAATATAAACATTTGTGGTAAGAAAGTAGGAACAAATTTTCATAGAAAAGTTTGAACTCTCATTATCTCTGTTTCTTTTAAAGAAAATTCATTATATAATCATCACACTTTTGCTGAAAATTGCTTCCAGTGTTATGCAATGACCAATTAATGGTTGTGTTGCAGCTTGAAGGGTTGGTTTCATGTAGTATAATTTAAGCCTAAATCCACTTTTTATCCCCATAATTTAGCGTTTGTGTAATTTTGGTCTGTATAAAATTTTAATTGATAATTTGGTTGTTCAATTTTTCCAAATTAAGCAATTTAGATCTATCATTGACATATTATGAAATCTTTTTAGCAGAAAATGTTAACATATCTGTCATGATAAATATTGAAGTTTTTGTTAAATTATGTATTGAGGTTTGGTGTTAAATGTGTCGAGGTTTGTTGTTAAAGTTTACTATTAATATCTTGAGTGAATATTACTTGACATTATTCTAACTTACAGATGATATATATATTAAGAGTAAATCAAATTTACTCCATGTAAAATCTTACTGGAACAAAAGAGTACATTTACGAAACTACGAGGAATAAAAATGAATTTAAAGTTATAATTTAACTAGTCCCAAGTTCATTTCTAAAGTTATAATTTATAACATTTGAATGCTATGTATTTTCGGTTTGAAAGCGTGGTTGTTGCTCAGAATGTAGATAAATTTTTGCAGCTAAAAGGCGTGTGATTGATCGCGTTTTTCCTTTAAAAGTGATCTTATAGAACAATTTTCAAAAACTAGTTTTTGGGGATTCATGTTAGAGTACGAGGAAGAATATGAGCAGTAGAAACTAAAAGTTAAATCCTCCGCTCTCAATCTCTTTCAGTTTCGTTTTCTTTTCCATTTTTGTAAAATTGAAATCTGATTCATGTTTCGTTTGGTGCAACGAGAACGAGAAGAATGGATTCATCAACCTCGTCGTCCACTATCTTAGGTGAATCAATCTTCAAATGGAACATGTTTTGTATTCATGCTTGTTTGTTGCTAATCTCAGTGGATCTTACTTTTGCATGTGTTGTAATGGCAAACCAGAACATGAACAGCTAAAATGGCCGTGCCTTAAGACACTTTGGCGTCAACTCCTGACACCAACAAATAATCGTGTTTTGTCGTTTGCTTTCGTTGATTTGATGTTGTAAATTGAGTTCAATATTATTAAGTGAAAAAAATGGGTGTAAATTAGATGGTGTTTGATGGAAAAGAAAAAGTTGCGATAGTCACTTAAGCACAAGACAGAATTTGGACAACACTAAAACGACATAGAAAAAAGATATGGGAACCGTAATTCCCTTTATTAAAAACATCATTTTTGTATATTAAATATTAAAAAAACAAAGATAAACGCATCAATGATGACAATGCAAAGTGATCATCACAATCATTTTATTAATAACAAGACCGAACGACATATACCTATACAAAATTATAAAAAAAAAAGTACTTATATGAAATAACTTTAAAAATTAACTTATACACAAGTTAGCTTTAATTTAAGAAGTCTTCTATTATTTTTTTCTTATTTTCCTTTCCAAAAAGTACATAGGGAGAAGTTCTTCCGAACAATATTAGAGATGTTAGTTTTTCTATTTTCAAATTGAGAAAGAGATACTTCTTAAAAACAGTGATAACAAAATTATTTTTATCAAAGAAGTCTTCCTTGTTGTTTATTTTTAAAAGCAGAACAGTTTACTAAGAAACACACATACCCTATATCTTCCTAAGCAGTTTTAATGATGCATTATATTAATTGGATACATTTAGTGCAATTTATTTTCTTGGGTGCTGGGTCTACTGGAAAAAAGTTGGAGCCTAAATGCATAACATAAAAAAACATGGCAAGAAAAAAAAAATATTCATAGTACATTTTCTTGTAATCATGTGAACCCTTCGTATTATTTGATTCTCTGAATACAGAATGTGGCCCATGATTCAGTTATTGAGGCCATTTTGGCAAGAGCATGGAACCTTTAAAACAGTTCCCTAAACAAAACAAGAGTTTCAAGTTGCACCTTTATGCTATGATTTAAAATGAATGGATACTACTGTTTAGGCACATTGTGAAGGTCCTTTTTGATCCAACACAAAAGGAGCATTATCTCTTTACACAATGCAATGGTTATTTTTCGTGGCTAGTGGATGCAAACAATGTATTCAAACTTAGGAATATTAAAAGAACTATTTAGAAGCACCAGTGGTCTGGATTGAACTCTTCCCAAATGGAAAATTGCTTACTTTTTATAGTGTGATTTATGGAAGGTGGGGAAGATAGAGAGAATTATATATAGTAATGTATTATATTGATGGACAATGTGAAAGCATCATTATTAAACTTGTCTGTGTTTATTTATTGGTCCAATTGGTGTGGGCTGAAAAATGCTGGAGAGCTTTCTCACTTTGGACTTCATTGTCACATCTTTTCCTCCAATTGGTGTTAGCTACCTCAGCTACTTTTTCTTGCTTGTTGGCTGACATTATTGCACCATTTTCTCTCACTTTTTAGGGTTTTTTCTTGGTCTGTTGACTTCCTCAACCATAACCATCTTTTGATCATAGTAGTCTTCTTTACTTCTCACACCAATTGATTTCAAGTGGGTGGATCCATGACCTTCACCAACCCTAGTCTTTACCATAATAAAAAGATTGGTATAAACTCGAGCTCTTTCACATTTTATAAAAGATATCAAACAAAATAGTATTAGTATCATATAATGACATCCTAATTAAATTAACACTTCATTCTCAATAATATAGTTATGCTGTTTATTTATTTATATATATATATATATGATTCGTTTACAACCTCTACATCCCGTGGTCTAGAATATTTGATTTCTCTAACCCCTCCACAGATCGACATCCTAGGATACCTAATTCCTCTATACCATCCACAGATCAAGAACCTTGGATGTTTGATTCCTCTATCCCCTACATTCCTAGACAACCAATGCTCTCTCATTCTTCTATACCCCGAAAGGCAAACATGCTACACTTTTAGATGATTCTCCACACTCTGGAGTGTCACTTGTTACTCTTTTTCAGTCTTCCACTATAGTTGGTCAGATTATTCAGTCTACCCCAACTCAAATAGTTCCCATCCCAGGTCCTACAGTCCAGACCCCACCTCCTCCCCTCCAGACTCCAATTGATGTCCCAATGGACCACTCCTCATCTGTTGAACCACCTTTGGACCATGATTTACCTATTGAGGAGGTGCAACGTGATGAACATCGCAAGGTCGTTATTACACTCGTTAGTAAATGGTAAGTTTTCTATGTTATTTAATTTTCTTTCTAATTGATGTACTTAATACTAAAAAATGTCTTTGTTTTTTTTTTTTTTGTAGATGGACGCCTAACCACCATGTCAATGAGGCAATTGGTGAGGCAAAAAGGACACAATTCAGGGGCCATACCATCATTATGAGGAGGTCCCTGAAGATGTTCAACTTAAATGGTGGACATATTTTAAGGTAATTAAAAATATTTTTTATTAATTATGATATTATATAGCACTTATAACTTTATATTTTTTTATTTTTGTAGTGCCAAATTACTTAGGCACTTGAGTATGAGTGGCATATTCAAAAGGTGTACGAGGAAAAAGTCAGAAAATGTCTTTGTGATATCCTCACCAAAGTTAGGACCAAAATGAAGAAACCTAGTTGGATGGGTGAAAATGCTTGGACTTAGGTGCATGACCATTGGAAAAGTAAAGAGTCCAAATACATATCCTCTCAGAATAAAAGAAACATAGCTTCAGTTAGAGATGGAGCACTACACTCTACAACACACACATCTCTCCTTGAGATTGCATTCAGACTCGTAAGTTTTCTTTAACATGTATACCAAATTTTCTTACATTATTGAACATTCTATAAGGCTGATGATATAATCTTACTAATTGCATAACTTTTATTAGGAGTGAAAACATGGTCTTCCTATGAATCCAAAAGAGTTGTTTCTTGTTACTTATAAGAAGAAGGACAATGCTTTGCTAGATACACATGCACGTGAAATATATATAGGTTATCGACAATTAGTTTAGTTTAGTCTTTTTTTTCTGTACAATTCTAACACTTTTTGATGAAGGCTTGATCCTTAACAAGGATGACGGTACATGGCACATGCTTAGAAGAAAGGGAGTTCCTCGAGCCCTTGTTTTGCTTTTATTTTCCTTAGTTTGAATTCCATGAAGTTGGCTTGGTTGACTATTTTAAGTTGACTTGTTGACCTTGACCTTAGGTTGACTTGTTGACTCAAAGATTAGCATAACCTAAAATAACATGCTAATTCAAATTTAACTTGTTTTGTAGGTTCATTAAGAGGTGGGACAAGGAAGGACAGGTGGCGCATTTAGATGGCTTTTAGAGAGCACATATGGAGGAAAAAGAAGGAGCAAAGCTTTCTAGAAACATCTAGAAAGAATGACCACATGCCTATGCCTTGGCCACTAGGAAGTCTAGAAATATCTAGAAGGAGCATCCACCTTGCCTTGTGATGAAGGATTGACCCCAACCAAGGATGGAGGCACATGCTTAAGAAGACTAAGCATGTTTAGAAGGGAAGTTCACTAATCCTTCATCCCTTTCATTTGTGTTTGTTATTTTTGATTCCCTAAGTTGACTTAGTTGAATCAACTTTAGTTGACTTGTTGACCTTTGACTAGGTTTGACTTGTTGACTATAGTT
>Ga0214544_1006971_pt1 | contig 20321 bp, 7 predicted proteins | sample CNSS3metaG_FD_160074 | JGI IMG/M metagenome (GOLD analysis project Ga0214544, IMG submission 160074) | Root nodule microbial communities from cowpea collected in UCLA plant growth center, Los Angeles, California, USA - CNSS3 | ecosystem: Host-associated > Plants > Roots > Nodule | place: USA... | reverse complement strand
TTAGAACATGAAATCCAACCTTAGTGAAATCTCTACCATAGTTAATTTCATAAATTTAATTCCATTCTAGAATTTAGAATTGTCTTATTAAAATTCAACCCTTTTCATTATTTTAAAAGTTCTTAGTTGTAATGAGTAAATAATCATAATTTTCTAAACAAATGTGAGTCTCTTTAAAAAATGATATATGAACTTTTCACTTTATTACTTGTGCGATTTGGTATATTTGTCAATATCATAACAAATTTTTGGCGTTGTTGCCGAGGACTGTCGTTTTGCTCAGTCAATTTTGTTTTATTTCCAAATTTTGGTTTAAATTATTCATAATTATTTTATATGATTATTTTATTTGTATTTTTGTATATAGTTTATTTTTTGTATATAAATAAACTTTTAACTATTAACACATTCCTTATAGTCTTTCCTTGTTTTGTATAAGAGGTAGGATTTTGACTGAACAATTAATTTACTATCTAGAAACTAAATGAAAAATGTAGGGAATAACAATATACGAAGGTGAATTTTCACGGAAGCATGCAAAGCCTTAGCACACGAAGTCTTAGCAAGCAAAGTCTTAGCACAAGAAGCATAAATCATTTCAAATTTCTCTCATCTTCAATCATCAGATCAAGAAGAAGAGGTAGTTATGGCTGGGGAGGGTCACAGACAATGTACCTTAGGAGATTATTCAAGATTCACGAGAACGTTGAATTTTAACAGTATTGTCAGGCCAGTGGTGAATGCTGCCAACATGGAGATAAAACTTGTTCTTATTCATATGGTGCAGAACAATCGGTTTTAGGGGTTACTTCATGAGAATCCATACAATCACTTGGCTACATTCTTGAAAACTTGCAATATAGTCAAAAATCATCAGGTTCCTAATGAAGCTATCTGTGTGAGTTTGTTTCCTTTTACATTGGCAGGCAACACCAATATTTGGTAACATTCTTCTCCTGAGAATAGCCTAACTGTATGGGATGAAGTTGTTACACAAATTCTTCCCGCAATCAGGTTAATCAAGGGAAACCAAAGATTTCTTCATTCCGCCAAGACTGTGATGAATCATTGAGTTAAGCATCGCATAGATTCAAATAGCTGTTTAGGAAAACTCTTATTCATGGAGTTGATGAGCCAACACAAATCAATATCTTTTTGGGAGGATTGAGAGCGTAGAAAAAATTAGTGTTAGATGCCTCAACTGGAGGTATGATAAAATAAAAGACACTTGAAGACACTAAGGAGTTAATAGAGAATAGGACTTCAAATGATTTGGAAGTGCAGAATGAGAGAACTCGAGTACAGAAAAAAAGGTGTATTGGAGCTTCAAACTCATGGTGCATTTTAGCTCAAAATAAGATAATGACTTATCAATTGGAAGCTCTTATGAAGAAACTCCCAGTAGTTACTCCAAAGCTCCAAAATGTTCTCAATTTGTACATCAACAACAACTGGAAAGTTGTAAGTTAAAATGGTAGGGATCATGCCAATAGACAATGTGCCATGAAAAATATTTCCTAAGAAGAAGTCAATTATATGGGAAATCAAGGCCTCCAAGGTAATTATGGGAACTACAATCTAGGATGGAATTCTCACCAAAGCATGGGACAAGCCAAATCTTCAAATAGACCACCACATCAACAAAATGTTAGCCATTGTTATGCTTTGAAATATTTTAGATCCTATCTCAATATATCTAAGGTCACTATTTAAACAAATCATATTGTTATTAAGTATTTGTTTACACATCTAGACTCAAATCCAAGACTAATTCGATGGATACTCCTATTGCAAGAATTCAATATGGAGATTGAATATGAGAAGAGGAGTGAGAATGTTATAGCTTAGCATATTTCTCGGTTAGTCAATAAGGAAGTAACTTGCGAGGAATGGGATATTCATGAAGCTTTTTAGATGAAGTCCTTCTATTCATTTAACACAAACCATGGTGTGCTTACTTGGAAAATTTTAAAGTTGTTGGAGTTCTCCCAAAACAACTCAAATGGCAAGAAAGGAAGTTTTTACATGATGCCAAGTAGTTGATATGGTATGATGCATTCTTGTTCAAAAACTGAGCTAACAACTTGCTATGGATATGTGTCACTACATAAGAAGTTGTTGGCATTTTACGGTATTGCCATAATTCACCATATGGTGGACAATATAATGGTGAAAGGAACAATACTAAAGTGCTTCAATCCAAATTCTATTGGTCCATACTATTCAAAGATGCTTATGTTCATGCAAGATTGTGATAAATGTCAACGGACTAGAAGAATATCTCGAAGACATGAGACGCCACTGCAAGCCATCTTAGAAGTAGATGTATTTGATTGTTGGTGAATAGATTTTATGGGACTCGTTCCTTCTTCATTTGGGAATGAATACATATTGGTAGTTGTGGATTATGTTAGTAAATGGGTGGAGGCCACATCGTGTAAAAAGAATGATGCCAAGAGGGTTATAAAATTCTTGGAAGAGACAAATCTTTGCTCGGTTCAAAGTTCCTAGAGTTCTCATTAATGGTAGAGGATCACATTTTTCAATGCTCCATTGGCAAAGGTGTTGTTACACTATGATGTAAAGCATAGGGTTGATTCACCATATCATTCGCAGACTAATGGGCAAGTTGAAGTGTCTAACTAAGAGATTTAGAAGATTTCAGAGAAAACAGTGGCATCCTCTAGAAAGGACTAGTGAGCAAAGTAAGATGAAGCTTTTTGGGCATATTGGATTGTGATGAAAACTTCAATTGGATTCTCTCCTTACTAGTTTGGTATATGGAAAAGCTTTTCATTTACCAATTGAGATGGAGCATAAGTCTTATTGGGCATTGAAGTTATTGAATTTGATCCTTATATGTCAGTTGAAAATAGGAAATTACAATTGTTAGAGTTGGAAGAGATGAGACTGCATCCTCACGAGAATTCTACGAATAAAAATAAAGCATTAAAATTTATCAGGATAAGAAGCTACTAAAGACGAATTTTCATCTAAGCTTGCAGGTGGTTAGTCAAAGTTCTCAAGCCACATGCTGTAGTAGAACCTATGGATCTAACCTCTGAAAATCCAAAATATGTTGGGTCATTAATGGACAACGACTTAAAGCATTTTTTGGGGGTGAGGTGGATTGTCTCACTACTAGAATCCATTTGTGTGAACCGTGAATATCAGACATCAAGCTAAAAGACGTAAAATACTGGTAGGCAACAAAATATTTTCTAAGTTTTTCATTTTTTGAAGTTTTTGTTTTAATCTTCATATTTTCACATTAGTCTCTAAGGTAATCTACTCGTGCAGCAACCAATCGCCATTGTTTCATAACTTGTTGAGTCACTGTACTCACCCAATGAATTATTGATGTTGTGAAAATTTGTTTATGTGTTGAAAATTTTAAAAATTTTGAAAAACGTCTAGGGGAAAAATTTGTACCACTCGCCTAGTGAGAGGTAAAATTGTACCACTCGCCCAACAAAAGGTATCTGCTTACCCAACGATAGGGAAATTGTACCACCCGCCTTTTCGCTTGCCATAGTCGCCATATTGTTTGCCACCATAGTTATTTCAACCAACGTCTTGTCCAATTTGATCACTGAACATTCTTCTCTATTTGTGTTCTTAATCCATCGATATTCGTTCGTCTTCTTTGTTGGCATTTTACGCAATATGTAATCATCTGATGTCACCTCAAAGGAATGTTGCGAATCCTTCAAGGAAAAGGAGTACCACTCAAGGTTCTTCTTCTATAGCCCCTCATGATTACATGGACATAGATATTTTTGTGACACATGATCAAGATAGATTCTCCTCTAAGATTGTTGCTAAATGATTCGATGAGATTATAAGTGAAGGAATCGTTTTGAAAGGAACGTGAGGCTGTATCAAGGAGAATATATCTCTATCAGATTGGAGTTGCAACGACATGGACGGGACTGCATGGGTTTGATATTTTTATGCAAGTGTGACACTCATGCACAAGGACAGTTACTTTGACAAGTTGTGATGCAAGGCTAGGTGATGCAGTTTGACAAACACTTCATCAATAACTTTTTTACAGCTACTTGCCCTACGGAGTCAAACAACAACATACACTACATTTTTGAATGGGCATAAAAATCATGATGAAATTGCTGTTATTTTATGTGTCCCAGGTTCATATGAAATGAGGGTAAATGGCCTACCTGTGCGTATTTTAAGAGGAAACTTCAATTCCCTGGAATAGACGTGGAGTGTTTTCTCCTACAACAATCTAAGTCCCAACATTCATACTTCAGATGTAAACCTGGAATGACCTTATCTCATGTGGGATAATAACAAGTATGGATATGGACATTGGATCCTAAATCCCATGTGAAATTGTTATGATTATTGTTAGTTCTTGCGATAGTTTGGGGTTTCCTACCTTGACCAGTGCGCTTTGTAGAAATGTGGGGCTTGATTCAAATGCTTTAGTGTTGCATCATCTTCAAGTCACCATTAATAAGACATTCATCAGAACACATTGTACTCCTGGAGTTGAACAACCTCTAGTGGCTAGACCAACTTCCATTATCTGCATTACGTTTTGTAGTATTTTAATTGTGACTGAACTTGCTTGATCTTGAACTTGTTCTAATCATATCTTTAAATTAAACATAATGAATTGAATGTTTTGATGGTTAATTGTGTTAGAATATGCTTGAGCAATGATTTTCTTGTTTCATAAATGTGCTTATAGTTGGGATACATTAATTTTGAGATAGTTTGATCTGGTTGCATTGAGTCTGTCCTCGTTTATTGGGAGAGTATGACCAAATTTTGTAGATATTTGAGTGTTGAGTTATATGCAGAAATTTGTATGGGAAGCAATTATTGTCATGAAATTGATTTTTTCCTTATTCTTATTAATATAATCACATAAAAGGTTAGAAATGATAAAGGCAATTGTTTTTATCAATGTGTTTAAAGCTACTTTGCCAAATAGCCAACCTTAATATGTGTTAATAAGTTGTTATTAACCTTTTTGGGCCTAACTTTCTTTTACCCTTAGCCTTTTGAGAAAAATATATCTTGTCCCACACCCTAGCTAAGGAGAACAAGTAAATGTTGAGTAAAATAAGGGTATGAGATTAGATTGAGTTTGGGGTATGGTATAAACACCTTATCAAGGTATGAGAATGGATAAGTTTTAGATAGGGTATCAACAACTTACCATAGAAAAAAAAGAAGGAGAAAAGAAAAAGAAGACAACTACATGTGACGAAAATAGGTTATGTTATGAGAAGGATACGAAAATTTAAGGAAGAATTATTGTGTATAAGGATAGAGAATACTAGAAACCCTACATTTGGTTGTTCTTTTCGGCTTAGTGGTGTTTTTGAATTCTTTAAAAACCATATTTCTTCTAGCCAAGCCTCGTTACAACCTATGAAAGACCTTTTGATCTAGCCAGATGTGTGAACTATGTAAATTAGATGATGGGTAAAAGTTGATCAAGTGGTTTCATAAAATGTTGATGAGTTATAATTGATAAACATTTGTGTGTAGAGTGAAACATTATCTCTTACATTGTTTTCAGGATTGAAGAGAATAAAAAAATCATGCCATTGTACTAAGTCGGCTTCTTTCTCACCCAAGTGTAACACTTACTCGTTTAGTATGTATATTTATGGGTTTCACTCTAACCCTTAAAACTCTAGATACTCTTAAGAGATTTTAGGTGATACTTTTAATAACCATAAAATATCATATATATCTTTTCCTATCTTTCTAGGTCTATCTCTTAGAAAATATTTTACAATAATAATAATAATAATAATAATAAATTGTTATATTTTATAACAACTATTCAGAAATCCATTTAAGAAATAACCATCATATATAACTTGCTTATACTATAATAATTAGTTTATATATCTTTTAAATAAAATAAATTTTTTAAATAATTAGTAAACTATAAATCCTTTTAAAATAATAGAAAAACAATAAACTACTTTCCTAATTGTCAACACCCAATTTCGTCTGAGTGAATAAAAATGTTTTTTTTTAAAAAAACAAAAATAAATGTTAAATAAAAAGAAAAAAATAATTTGTCTTAAAATAAATAATAATAAAAAGTTTCCTTAATTTATGTTTTTAAAGTTTAGTAAAATAAGAATTTTGGGTTTTAAATTAAAAAAATTAAAAAGTTAAAAAATTATTAATTATTAAATATTTTTCGTTTTTTATAATTAAATTCAAAAATTAAAAGTTAAAAAATTAAAAAATAAAAAATAAAAAATACAAAAATAGATTTTGAAATAACAGTTCCTCATAGTCTCAATTTCCTCCAACTGCTCTTAACTTCCTTAAATTGTTGCTCAGACCATCTTTTAATCCACTTGGGAACGGCCATTTGGGAGGCTTTTTCACGCACGAAAACAAACAGGATGTTTTTATTACAGGAAAAAAATCATATAACTCATTTTTTCACACACAAATCCATCTTTACAGTATCACATCTCTGTTGAATTTGAAAGCATAGTCCAGAATCACAACATTTCGAATCAATAACGATTCGAACAAAGAAAAAACAATAAGATTGGAGCATATCAGAACAAAACCAGGTTCATAATTTTCAAATTTACCATTATGGTTTGTGTTTTTTTTCGTTACTGTGTATGATTGATTGCATTAGGAATTCCAACTAAAAATAATTAAATTGAACACCAAGATATTTCTCTCATTTTACATAACAATAAAAATGGTAAACCAATAAATGTTTAAATAGAGGAAAAACAGAATTGTGGCTCTGGTAGCATTGACGTCCGCATGGTGGGTCCTGTGGTGATCCTCGTTGCTGCTAACGGTGGTGTTTGGAGGAGAACTATGCATCACTGTAACTAATGAAGAAGAAAAGGTAAAACTCTCACGCAATGGAATATGGGTTGTGCCGTTTTGTGTTGTGCGGCTGAGAAAGGACAAGTGGTGGTTAACGTCGCCGTTGGTAATGGCGCGACGTTGGTGGTCAGAGTCGTTGTTGGTCGTGTCGTCGGCGGCTTGGCAATGAATGTGAGTAGCGTTTGTGGTGGGTGGCTCGACGAGGAAGATGCGGCGTATGGATAGGGGCGAATCCGTGTGCTTGCGGTTGCTGTTGGTGATAGCGGGTCCGAGAGTGGCTGTCGTTGCCGCCGTGGCTACGGTTGTCGCTGGTGGTTTGGTCGTTCGGTTTATTAGTTTTTGCATGGTGGCCGTTAGCGGGATGAAGAAGATGAAGTTTAAGGGTTAAGTTCAAATGCTACGTTTTGATATGACTTTAGGGGTTTTGGCAGATTTAATCTATTTCTTCACGCACCTCCATAATTTAATTTGCGCACTCCCACTTTCAATTTGGATTTTGGTTATTTATTTATTTCATGCACTCCCTAATGTAATAATTCCACACCCCATACACTAAGTTTTATTTTATCTTATATATCTGCATTTTCACTAAGCACACACCTCACTTCTTTAATTTCTCTTCTTAGGCTAGGGTGTGTTTACTTTATGCACCACGCTTTTTCTTATTATGCACCATGCTTTTTCTTATTATGCACCTCGTTTCTATGAGTAGTTTTTCTCATTGCACCCACATAATCACTTATGCACTCTCATTTTCTATTTCCAATTTTACCTTTTTCTAATTAAATAAAATATCACATTTCAATCATATCATTTTCAAAAATAATAAAAACATTTTAAATTGAAATAAAAATTAAATAGTTTTAGAAAATGATAAAAATAAGAATAAATAGAAATTTGAAATTATTTTCTTTATTTTTTTTAGTGTCTAATCGACCGTTCGCGTTGCACGACACTTCTTTTTAAAATAACAAATTATAAAAATTGTTTTGGTATCTAATCGACCGCTCGCGTCGCACGACACCTTTTTCTAAATAGAAAAATCATAGAAATGTTTTGGTGTCTTATCGACCACTCGCATCGTAGGACACTCCCTTTCATAAATACAAAGTATAAAAAAGGATTTTGGTGTCAACCCGGCCGCACGTGTCGCATGACACTTATTTTCAAAAATGTCAAAAGACAACTTTAAAAAATTAAATATTTTAATCAAGTTTTGCGAAGAACTACATGATCCTTGATTCTCTATTGTGAATGGAGATATGTAGGAGCAGGGCAAGCTCTTGTCAGGTTCACTTCCCAAAAATTAAAAGGTTTTTCAAATCATTTTTAAATAGTTTTATAAAGAACTAAGTAACCATGATTTCTCAATTTTAATGAGAATACGTAGGACCAAGGTTTTAACCCTTGTCGGGTCCCTTTCACTCAAAATATATGTTTGTTCAATATTTTCTTATTTTTGGGAAAAATAAATATATAAAATAAACACATTTCTTTTGCAAATTTAATGAAAGGTACCGCCTTTGGGCAGACGTTGTAGGGTGCTAATACCTTCCTTACGCGTAACCGACTCCCGGACCCTAACTTTGGTTTTCGCAGACTTTATATTATTTTTATGGTTTTCCATAGTTTTCCAAAATAAATTATGGTGGTGACTTCAAATCTCTATTTTTAAAATTATTTCTTTTTAGTTCGTCGTCTCGTCGCGATTTAGGTTGCGACAGATGGCGACTTCATTGGGGACAGTAGAGAGTTAGGCCTATTTAATTGAATCTGTGAAAGTGATGTGTTTAATTTAAATGTTTGTTTTCCCCTTTCTCTTTTTGTATGTATATATTCTTGTTTACCTTTAAGTTATGTATGGCGTAATTAATGTGAATGTTTAACTCTAGGGTAGAAAACATGTTTTGTATATGCCTAGATCTTTTATGTTTGTTTTGAATGTGGGGGTTTAGTTGTGCATTTTTCTCCCTTCACACACTCACTTTATATTTTTGTACATGACATGAGTGGAGCCCTATACCCGGGTCTGTGCAGCTTAGAATTAGAGGAGATTGTGTAACGGTGCCACAATGGATGTACTTTCTAAGTGGTCATTGTGAGAATCCCAGCTAGAGTCTATTTGTTTCATTTGGTATTCTCATATCGTGTTGTTTACCAACTGTTGTGGGAAATACCGTGAAGTGGACCATAACTTTAGTAACCTTGATCCTTAGGCATTAGGGAACTGTCCTAGTGAGCGCATATATTTCACCTTAGAACTTTAAGTGTCACACCTTTGTTAAGGCACAAATGGGAGACAATTACGTCCTTTACTCTTCACCTCCTCTTGTAATCATACATCATTTTGCATGTGAATAAGTGCCCATCAAGGCACAATCATGCATCTCATTATCTCAATGGTGTGTCATGCATATCATTTTTTTATCATACATCACATTTCATAAGAATAAGGCAAATATGCATTTCATTGTGTCATTTGATTACATTTCATGCATGGAGTTTTGAAATAAGTGCATCACATTTTCATACTCATATCATATGAATATATGCCTCCTACGACACCAATAAATCTCATATAGGTTTCTCAATTAGTCACATATCATGCATGGTGTTCCTTAATCACATCAACATATAAAGTAAATATAATATCTCTTGGGGTACATAGTTTTTTGAACACTTAACATGCATCCTCATGTCATCTTGCATAATACATTCATATGTATAGTGGGTCACATGCATCACATGGATTTGTTTTTTGCATTCATTGGTCCATGATAAAAAAAAATGTTGAGCAAGAAGGAAACAAGATTGTCACATTTTTTAGTCATTTGTTTTCTTGCGAATCATTAAATTCATTGTTTTTCAAAAATAAGAACAAAAAAGGAAGAATATAGAATAAAAGAAAAAAAATAATAAAGGATGTCATATGGTTTTGTGGTCAAATGTTCTAATCTAGAATAATCAGTTGACTTTTTCTTTGGCTTAATTATCATTTTGGTCTCCTAATTTGTTGAGTTAGTTCATTTTGGTCCCCTTATTATTTTTTGGTTCAATTTGGTCCTCTAATTCTTTAAAAGGTTCAATTTGGTCTTTGCCATTAAGTCAACTTTAACACCGTCTCCTTGACCTGCCACGTGTCATTTTGTGGAATTTTCATTTTTTTTTATTTTTTTTTTAATTTTTTTTTAAAATTTAAAAAAAAATTAAACTGCCACGTGTCACCTTATGGTTGTGACACGTGTCAATTTGAGATTTTTTTTATTTAAAAAATGTACTGCCATGTGGCAGGTCACAATAGTGCCACGTGTCAAACTAACATTGGTTGTTTTCAATTTTTTCCGTCTATTTACAATTTTGATTCAATTTAGTCCCCCAATTTTTTAAAATGATTCAATTTTGTCCTCTCTAATTTGATACCAAATTAGTAATCAAGCTTAATTACAACTTATATATACATATTAAAATAATTTTTATTATATTTATAGATTAAATTACTCCATCTAACTATGCAAATTATTATTTGTTTTACATGTATAGAAAATTTCAAGTGTAAAAAATTACAAGTGAAAAATGTAAGAAATGAAATAACGTGAGTATTCAGGGAGTGATTTGATGTATAAATGGTAAAAAATTATTTTAACATGAATATATAAATTGTAATTAAGCTTAATTATTAATTTGGTCTCAAATTGGAGAGGACAAAATTGAATCATTTTCAAAAATTGGGGGACTAAATTGAATCAAAATTGTAAATAGAGGGACTAAATTGAAAATAACCAATGTTAGCTTGACACGTGGCACAATCGTGACCTGCCACGTGGTAGTACATTTTTTAAATAAAAAAATCTCAAATTGACACGTGTCACAACCATAAGGTGACACGTGGCAGTTTAATTTTTTTAAATTTTTTTTAAAAAAATTTTAAAAAAAATTGAAAATTCCACAATATGACACGTGGCATGTACGGAGACGGTGTTAAAGTTGACTTAACGGCAGATACCAAATTGAACCTTTTAAAGAATTAGAGGACCAAATTGAACCAAGAAATAATAAGGGGACCAAAATGAACCAACCCAACAAATTAGGGGACCAAAATAATAATTAAGCCCTTTTTCTTTTAAGACATTTATGCATGCATGGCTTGAAAGCCTTAACCCTTCACTCTCACAAAATAAAAGGATTTGTCTTAACACCGTTGATTTTACTTGTATAATAAACATGAGTTTTCACTAGGGCAGAATTGCCAATGTTTATATTTGCTTGCACTAGTTGGATGATCCCTGAATCCGTCGAGACAAACAAGAAACAATTTTCAAAAGAGAAAAAGAAGTATACTAGATTGAAAGCCCAAGAAGGCAATCTAGGCAAAAAAAAAAAAAAAAAAAAAAAAACAAAAAAAAAAAAACAAGAAAAAAAAAAAAAAAAAGAAAGGAAGAAAATAAAAGAAAAAATGACTCGTGTTGAAGTCATTGAGCATTGTCACAAAGTTAATCTTTTGAAAATAAAGCAATCAGAATTTGAAATGATGTATGGCCATTTTTTCTTCATCCAAATAAGTAAAATATCTTTTGTTACCCCATTGAGCAAAAAAAAAAGTTTTCTTTTAAAATTGTTCCCAAACAAGGGTTATCATCATACTAGAAGTCAACTTGAGATGCACATGAAAAGCACTCAACGATTAAATGAAGAAAATTCATTGAAAGTAAACCATAATAAAAAAATAATCACAAAGTGATTGCAAATGAAAGAAGTTGAAATAAAATCTGAAAAAAGCAAAGTGTTCAAAAAGTCTTGAGAAATAGCTGATGCAATACCTAGATGACAACTCTTGTTTAAAAAAAAAACTTGCAAAAAAAATTATTTGGGCCTTTATATCCTTTCTTTCAAAACCTTTTAGCACATAGCCACATTACAAGACAAGTAAAAAGTCCACACAGATTGAATAAGGATTGTTCTAATTTTCATAAAGCTCAATTTTTTGATAAAGCCATATGGCTAACAATACGATTGCTAAAAAATGAATGAGTGAAAAAAATGAATGAAAAAAATGAAAATGGTGTCTCAGGAAGAGGGGAACTCCCTATTAACTGGCCAAAGCAAGTGAAAGAAAATCAAACCAACTGGGGCAATTCTTTTAGCCAATGTTTTTCATATCCATTACCTCTTTTGAGCAAAACCCCATCCCAAAACTGGGGCAATTTTATGGGTATCACATGAAAATTTTACTCTGACATTGATAGATCCATTTTCCCATACCCTTTTCCCAAACACTAAAATTGGGGCAACTTTTGGGTCTTTTTGTGTTTTTCACACCAACATCACAAAATACATCTCCTTTGACGAATGTGTGAGGAATGACATGCCCAATGGCTATCCTAATCTCCACCAAATACTTTCCAAAAATTTTCTACCTCTCACTCACTTGTAAATTCAAGCACGCATGCACTGATGTTGTGAAAGAGAAAGTCAAAAGCATATTCATTTTAAACATTAGACCTCAAGGTGTGTGACATTCCTCACTTTCAGGAAATATTGAAAATAACAATGAGTTTGATGATTGCAAATAGAACAATTGACTTGAACGTGCAAAAAATAAAAGAGAAGTCAAAAGGACAAAGCATTACAAGGTTTTTATCATGCATGCATGCATATTAGGGTTCTGATCCTTACGTTTGTGTTTGAAATAATAAATGTGCATTCTACATTGCATAACCATTTGCATGTCATATCATCATAACATGTGTCATCATATCATCATAACATGAGTCAACATAGTTATGCAACATGCTTCTTCAATCAAATGTTTTTCCCGAAATAGGAAATTAATATTATAAAAGTTACCTGTAACATTTTTCAAATTCATGGTCCTCTTCATTCATATGAATGACCTATATACCCTAAAGCCCAGTTTTGTATAGCCCAAGCCTAGTTTAGTCTGGCCCCCAAAGACTAGTTGTGTCTGGCCTAAGCCTAGTTTTGTCTGGCCCTCAATCCCAATTTAGTCTGGGCCAAGCCCAGTTTAGTCTGGCCCAAGCCCAGTTTAGTTTGGCCCTCAAGCCCAGTTTAGTCTGGCCTAAGCCCAGTTTTATCTGGCCCTCAAGTCGAGTTTAGTCTGGCCCCCAAGCCCAGTTTAGTATGGCCTCCAAGTCCAGTTTTGTCTGGCCCTCACGCCAAGTTTAGTCTGGCCCAAGCACAATTTAGTCTGGCCCCCAAGCCTAGTTTTGTCTGGCCCTCAACCCCATTTTAGTCTGGCCCAAGCCCAGTTTAGTCTAGCTCCCAAAGCCCAGTTTTGTTTGGCCCAAGCCCAATTTTGTCTGGCCCTCAAGCCCAATTTAGTCTGGCCCAAACCCAATTTAGTTTGGCCCCCAAGTCCAGTTTAGTCTGGCCCAAGCCCAGTTTTGTCTAGCCCTCAAGCCAATTTAGTCTGGCCCAAGCCCACTTTAGTCTGGCCCCAAGCCCAGTTGAGTCTGGCCCCCAAGCCCAATTTAGTTTGGCCAAAGCCTAGTTTAGTCTGGCTCAAACCCAGTTTTGTCTGGTCCAAGCCCAATTTTGTCTGGCCCTCAAGCCTAATTTATTCTGGCCCAAGCCTAGTTTAGTCAGGCCCTCAAGCCTAGTTTTGTCTGGCCCAAGCAGAGTTTAGTCTAGCCCTCAAGCCCAATTTAGTCTGGCCCTCAAGCCCAGTTTGTTTGGTCCAAGCCCAGTTTCATACTGGCCCAGTTTATAGCTTAAAAATAATAAGAATTATAAAAAGACAAAGAAAAACATGAAAATATATAGGATTTCTATGGAAGCTTTGCATCATAAATTCATACATTCAAGCATATTAAGGTTTTGACACCTTCAACTCTGAAAAAAAGAGAGAGAAAAATAAATATGAAAGACAAAAGTCTTATGTGATTCATGCATAACATGCATTTCATAAAAAGAAAAAAAAAAGAAAATTTGTTTTTCATATTATACGTGCAATTAAGATATCTTTGATCTCCTTATGTTTATATCGAGGCCCTCTACAAAGTAATGGTCATCGGTCTTTCATATCAAGGCCCTCTCCGATAGAATGGTCATTGATTTCATATATCTATATCAAGACTCTCTTTGATGGAATGGTCATTGATTTTCATGTGCCTTCATAACGAGGCCCTCTGCAAAGCAATGTTCATCGATCTTTCATATCAAGACCCTCTCCGATGGAATGGTCACTGATTATTGATTTCCTTAATGTTTGCATGCATGTCGTTTCTTTTTAGAGCTTGAATGAAATTTTTGTTTTTGTCTTTTCTTATTTTTTACTTTGATAATATGAAATGTAAAATCTTCATATTATCTAGCAAAATATAAGAAAAGAGGGATAACTGTCAACACCCAATTTCGTCCGAGTGAATAAAAATGTTTTTTTTCTTAAAAAAAACAAAAATAAATGTTAAATAAAAAGAAAAAAAATAATTTGTCGTAAAATAAATAATAATAAAAAGTTTCCTTAATTTATGTTCTTAAAATGTGTTGGAATCCGCGAGTCAACTCGACTCACTATAGGTTCGGGTCAAGTTAGGTTGAAATTTTTTTACAAATTTCAATACAGGTTAATTTTTGACCCGGCTCATCTAGAACCCGGCTCACCCGGGTTAAACTCGTGGTGAGTCAGGTTGGTTCACCAACTCGCAGATAAAAAAGTCACACAAATATTTTTTATTAAGTTGAGTTTTACATTTGGGTCATGTTAAGTTGTTTTCTTGGCCAACACATAAATAATTTGTATTTTTTTTATTTTGGTTTGTATTTGAATTGTAATAAAATTTATGGTAGGCTGGACCGGGTTAAAAAGAAATCCAGAAACAATGACCACAAACAGATAACCAGGAATAAACAAAACTTTCAAGGGAAAAATGAAATCATTAAGAAAACGATTTTTATTGAATCTGAAAAAAGGTACACTCGGAAGAAGCCAAAGAGGCATACATCTATAACAAAGGAAAATAGATTACAGAAAAATACGCTAAGCAAACAACAACAAACACGCTTGAGCGTGGAGAGAAGAGGAAATGGCGCTAGGCGTCAGAAACCCGGTGCTAAGCGTCCAAACAGCAGAAAAGACAACTAATTTTCTTCAGAAAAGCGACGAAATATTTATATATCCTTACTTATTCATAACATATGACATATTATATATTTAACACTTTTATTTGGGAACAATATGTTTATTGCTTCGGTGAATTATTGTGCTAAGTTAAAGGTGATATAATTGTGGTGCTAATCTGGGCTTAACAACTGTCATAAGTGGCTCTGCAAGATTTAAATCATCATTGGACTCAACTAGGTTTATTTTTGAAACATTAGGTGGGGTAGTCCAAGTGAAGCCATGCAGCAACCTCGCAAATAGCATCACGGTCATTGTGGTCCCAAGCATTACTCCAGGACAACCACGCTTTCCTGTGCTAAATGATATGAACCTCAAGTTTGGCTCTGTCAAAGTTACATTAGACTCATTATCACTCTTAAGGTGACGTTCTGGTTTAAACTGGAGGGGTTCATTCCACACTTTTGGGTTTCTTCCAAGTTCTCTTCTACTTAGTATTACATGGCTACCCTCTGGGATGAAGTAATTTCCCACAGTTGTATCACTGATTGAGACATGGGGAACATTAAAAGGTGCCATGGGATGAAGGCGAAAAGCTTCTCTTGCACATGCCTTTACAAAGTTGAGCTTTGGTATATCTGATTCTTGAACCAACCTCTCTTTTCCCACCACACTGTCCAATTCTTCAATGGCTCTTTGTAACAAATTTGGTTGGTTTATCATTTCAGCTAGTGCCCATTCGAAAGCATTTGATGGATTGTCCACTGCTGCTATCATTATTTCCTGTAAGATTGAATATAGAGTTCCAATTTTATATTTTGAGCATGGAATGAAATACAACTATTATTGTTTTGGCTAAACTTCCTGGTCTTTGCAAATAAATATTGTTACATTAGAGAATAACAATGAGAAAGTGATTTTTTTTTACTGTGTCAATATTTTAATCGAGGGAGACGAAGACATTAATTTCAATTATGAAATATTAACGAAAATACAGGCGTTGTGAATTTTTGTTCGTATTTTTTAATTTTTATTTAATTATGAAATATTAACGAAAATATAAGCGTTGTGAATTTATGCTTGTATTTTTAATTTTTATTTAATTTTTATCGAGATTTGAGTTAAAATTAATAGCATTTACTTTCGAATTATATAATTATTTTTTAAAATAATTGTTAAATAAAATAATTGTTAAAAACAAATGAGATTTTTAAAATATAAAATTAAAAGTAAATTATTTACAAAATAATTATTTTTTTTAAAATGAAAAATAAAATTGGAAAAATATAAAATATACAAAAGAAATTTTTTTTAAATGACTGTTTAGGCAAGAAATTTTTAAAATAACAGATAAAGATAATTTTTTTTTTTAAAATAACTAATTTTTAAAATAATAATTAAGAATAAAATTAAAAAAAATATTGATATAAAATAAAAAATATTTTTTATATATTATATTATTATAGATTATTTGTTTTCTAAAGGGAAAGCTGCAAGTTAATTTATAATGTAAATGTGATAACGTATGATTTTAGAGATATTATATATTTAAACGATTTTCTGAATAAGTCATTGAAAAGATAAAAAGTTTCGACTTTTCCCTAAATTATAACTTGATTAGGAATAAGTGAAAAGATAGTTAAAAATAATAACATATAAAATGTTTAACAAATTATTTTAATTTATGTAGGTTGAAAATAGAAATAAGTCCATTCACAATATATAAATATAAATCTTATTTTATAAATTATTTTAATAATATATAAATAGTTTAAATTTGTTATAATATATTTATTTTTTCTTATTTTTACTCCTGTATTTAATTCATTACACGATTAACAAGAAATATAGAGAAGTGAAATGTGATAATGCAAAGGATAAGTGTTTTCCAAAAGGAGAATGATATTTTAATAAATAAAAAAATTTAACAAACTTTGACAATCCTTTGTCTTTTTCCCATCCAAAGTGAAAAATTTTTAAAAATGAAAAATAAAAATTAAAACTACAATATCTTAGTGTAAAAAACAAACTTTGTTAAGTTTGTCAAAATATTTTTTTTCAAACTATAATTTTTGTTTCGTGTTCATGAAAACATACCAAGAAGAAAATTTTTACCACAATTTGTGCATTAATTTCTTCCAATGTCAATAATGGATTATTATCAGCATCTTTCAAGGAGATCAAAATGTCCAGCCAGTCCTGTTCATCAATCTTTCTTGTATCATTCCATTGTTTGACTCTTTCTTCAACGATGGGATCATGATATTTCTTTATCACTTTCAAAGCTTCTTTCACCTTCTTCTGGTGTCCATCCAAGTCAAGTTTCCTCAAGCATGGGATATAATCAGAAATAGAAAAGGCATAGACATATCTAAGTAAAACAAAGATGGAATCAACATGTTCTTTCTCCTCAAAACTAGGCCCTCCATCCTCCCTACCTTTCCCAAAATACCTTGTATTGAAAACAATTTTCCTGATAACGTTGCCACAATAATGCCTTGCAACACTTCTGATGTTGACAAGGCCAACAACACCATTGTTCACACTTTTGCTTTTGTTGTAGACATAAAACATAAGGTTGTCAGCTTCTTCAGTCCTTCTGTCATGGAGCCACAGGTGCTTTTGTGAAGAAAGCAAATCCGTGGTTAAGATTTTCTTCATCTTCTTCCATTGGTCCCCAAATGGCACTAAAATTGTGGTTAAATATCCGCTACTAACGAGATCAGTGCAAGTGGTTAGTGATCTTGATGCAAAAGTTGCATCCTGTTCTCTCAAAAACTGTCTGGCAATGGTGGGACATGTGACTGGGATAACATACGTATTTCCGAGGCGGATACATGCAATCTCAGAGTTCATTTGTTTCATGAGATTGTGTATCCATCGATGAGCAGGTTTGTTTGCAAGCATCTCAGGAAGGTTACCCACCACAGGCCACGGTTTGGGACCTGGGGGAAGTTTTGGTTTTTGTTTCTTGGACCATTTCTGAACAAAGTTAGGTATTAGGGCTTTTAGGATAATGGTTAAGCATACAAAGAACCAAAGGCTTCGAATTTTTGAAAAGAAAAGAGAAGGGGCATGTTCCATGGCTTGGAAAAGGGTTTTTGTGGTGGTAAAGATAGTTGGGTACTTTTTCGATTAACACAATGTCTTTCTTTAGCCACGATTAGAGGAAGTGGGTATGATATATATATCTTAGAAGAACTTTTGATGCCTCATAGTATTTATTACACGGTGTAAAAACATTTATTTCTCCTTTTTCTAGTCTTTTCTTTAAAACACGTTTTCTTTTCTGAACATGCTTTTGTTAGCATGTTTTTTTTTTTCAATAGACCTTAATGATTGTTACTACTTTAGTTCTGGAATAAAAGTTAACGACATACTTTTTCTAAATTTTAATATTTTAAATACTTTTAATTCATTTAATGATGTTTTTTCTTAAAATATCTTAACTTCATTTAATATCATTTTTTTATTGCGTCATATGTTTTTATGTTTTAAGAAAAGTATTTTAGAAATAATATTAACACGTTGACAATTAAATAATTTTGATCCATAAAAAGTGAGTTTATTATTTATTTATTATAAGGACCGAGATACTATGAGAATATGTTTTATTAATAATTAATTTTAGTAATAAAAAATTGTTGGTCTCTAATAATATTAATTTAGAAATCTATTTAAAAAACATTATTGGTTACCCTATTATTTTCCATTAGTGTCCTGATATTTGTTGCTTTTCTCCAAGTTATCTTTTTTCTTCTTCAAGCTTTCAGTGTTGTATTCCTTCAAGTGTTGAATCTGTGTCATAATAGTTGTTCTAGTTCATTCTTTCTTTCTCTCGATTTATTTCAGTTGTATTTCCCTTCTAATCATTATTGTTTGAGAGATTTGACATTCATTAAAACAAAAATATGGAATTGTCGATGAAAAAAATTGTTAGTAATATATTACGAGAAAAGGCTTCATTAACAACCAATTTTAGTAGCCAAAAGTTGTTAGTCACTATGATAACCAATTTAGATATCAATTTAAAAAATAAAAAATTATTGGTTCCAAAAACAGTCATTATTATGAATAAAAAATTATAATTGGTCGTTAAATTTGTCACTAATTAAATTGCAGACTAATTAGAAATTAATTCTTTTAGTAGCAAAAACCTAAGTAGCTAATGTTAATGACCAATTTCTTTTGGTAGCTAAAACCTTAGAAGATAAATTTTAGAAACCAATTTAGAAACCAATTATAATTTTTTATTTTTTATTTTGGTATTTAAATTGGTAATTATGGTGACTAACAACTTTTGGTCACTAAAATTGATTGTTAATGAAGACATTTTCTTATAGTGCTAGAAAAATTTTATCAGTAAAATGAAATTTCCAATCGAAAAGGACAACAACAAAATTTGTGGATAAAATGCTTATTAGGAAATTTTACCGACAATCAGAAAAATATATGTTAGTAATTATGAATGATCATATCCATTGGTAATTATTGACCATCATATACCAATAAGTGATTATAGACAACCATATTATGATTTGGTTTTTCTTCTTCCTCTTTTTCCTTTTCTTCCGCTTCCTCCTCTTCCTCCTCTTCCTCTTCTTCTACTTCTTCCGCTCTTCCTCCTCTTCTTCCTCTTTCTATTCATCTTGAGTTGGTTTTCAACTTAGCCAACAATTATCATAATTTTTTTTTCTTTTTCTTCATCTTCTCTCTTCATTTTCCTTTTCCACTTCTTCTTTCTCATCCCTTTTTTTCTTCTCATTCATCTCCAATTCATTTACCAACATTTAACCAATTAATTTAACTAAAAATAATAATTATCAAGATATTTTATCACAAAATTATCGAAGTCCAAAATGAAAACATTGACCTCTGTTTTACTAACGGAATATTAAAAGATTCAATTATTAATATATTTTACCGATTAAATTATTTTTTGGTAATAAAAATTTTAAATTGTCGACAAAAATAAAAATATTTGGTAGTAATTATAATTTTAATTCACACATGAATTTTATCTATAGATCCATTATTATCGGTAATAAAAATTCTAAAATTCATTGATAAAATTTGTTTTACCCATGGATTCCCTAATCAATAAAACTTTCCCCCCCTTTGTTGTAGTGTGCAGTCCGTATCATTTTCCCTTTCCCAATTTGATTTAAGGTTTGAAAATCTTCAATTTTCAAAATCTTAAGTTCCTTTCTCCCAATCTCACGTCAAAAATTGGTACTCCATTTGGCATATATGTGCCATGTAACGAGTTTAATTGTGTATTTAATTTAAGTTTAGTTGAACTTTGTCGAAGTGATGATGTAATGGGGTTAAAGAACAAGATTAGTTGAAGTTTAGTCACATGTGTTATCTGTATTGCTTTTGTTTT
>Ga0214544_1006970_pt1 | contig 20327 bp, 9 predicted proteins | sample CNSS3metaG_FD_160074 | JGI IMG/M metagenome (GOLD analysis project Ga0214544, IMG submission 160074) | Root nodule microbial communities from cowpea collected in UCLA plant growth center, Los Angeles, California, USA - CNSS3 | ecosystem: Host-associated > Plants > Roots > Nodule | place: USA... | reverse complement strand
TAAATCAACTAGAAACCAACTTAGGGAATTCAAACTAAAGTAATGCAAAACAAAGATAAAGGTGATGGAATAGAAGACTCCCCTCTAGACATGCTTCTAGTGATCCTTCTTGATGGAGCTTCTAAGGTGGTGGTCATGCCTTCATCATCATGTCTTTCTTGCCTTGGGACGCTCATTAGAAGAAACTTGGCTGCCTAGTTCTAGATCCATTCTACATTGGGCCCAAAATTAGGTATGTCTCCTTTTACACCAAACTAGCCTACTTGGCCCAAAACTTAACCATGGCCTGAATACAATGCACAAATAAAAAAAATCATATTCTATTAGGCCTAAAATATTATTATAATATTTAAAATGAATCATAGACTAGGTTTTCATAATTTCCTTAGCCTAGGTGAACATCAACTTGGGCTTGCTTAGCCCGGATGCAGTCCAATCCTTTGTGATCCTTCTTGTAGTTGGTCCCGTGACTAGGGGTTTGCCATCATCCCTTCCCTCTTGAAAAGTATTTGACCTCAACTCTAAAGGGTTTGATTCATCATTTGTGCTACCTGGAAAAGGAATTTAATCACTTACATTAAAATTAGCATTGACTTCATATTCATAAGGTATAGATCTAGCTTATATGAATTGTTATTGACTCTTTTGATTACTTGAAAGAGACCATTCCCTCGGGGGTTGAGTTTGGACTTTCTTTGTTTTGGAAATCTATATTTGCTCAAGTGAAGCAAAACCTAATCCCCTTCCTCAATAATTACTTCCATCTTCCCCTTATTATTCTATTTCATATATCTTTGTGTTTGTTATTTTAGGCAACCCATGAAGTTTGACCTCATCTTTAAAATCAAATCTCCTTTGGGTCTTAGGTAGACCAAGGATAAAATTCATGCTAATATCTTCCCAAGGGAATGAAGCAATTGGTAAAAGGGTGTATTAACCATAGGGCATAATCCTAAACTTAACTTGAAGGCATGCAATGCATCTATGACAATGATTTGGACTTCTTTTCCTGTGGAGGTAGTAAAATTTATCCTTTAAAATGCTTAGAGTCTTATCAACTCCAAAATGACACATAAGCCCCCCTCGAGTGTTTCTTTCTTCAGGTACACAAAATTTTTTCCTTCTTTGAATAAATAGCCTTGGAAAACATAGAAACCCTTTATGCTTTCTTTTGACAACTAGCAAAAATGGAAGAGAACTCAAAGTCTTGTTCATACAACTCATATATGTGATCAAATCCAAGAATTTAGGCTCCCAATTTTGAAAACAAGTTGTGCCTTCTAGATAAAGCATCGACCACAACATTATTTTTGCCCTTCTTATTTTTTATCACATATGGAAATTGTTCTAAGAACTCCATCAACTTTGCATGTCTCTGATTCAACTCACCACAAGAAAATGTTTCACTAGTAACCAATTTTATTGACTAAAAGTTGTTACTCACTATAGTGACCAATTTATAAAGTAAAAAATTATTGGTTACTAAAATAGTCACTATTATGAATAAAAATTAAAATTAGTTACTAAATTGGTCTTTAAAATTAGCTACCATGGTTTTGGCTACCAAAATGACTTAGTTTCTTAATTAGTCTCTAATTAATTAATGACCAATTTACTGACCAATTATAAATTTTTATTTATAATAGTGACTATTTTAGTAACCAATAATTCTTTATTTTTTAAATTAGTATCTAAATTGGTTACAATAGTGACTAACAACTTTTGGTCACTAAGATTGGTTACTAATTGTACTGCACCTAGGCGGACTAGTAAAACCACACAGTTAAGCCCGCCTACACATAACCCTGCAAATGGAATCATCAAGTAATTGGACAAGCAAAGGCACATAGCGGTCTGGGCCGCCTACTTCACAAAAGGATGACATCTATTGACCACTCCAGACTTAGAATATTACAGACAAAGTCCCTAGTACTAGAAAACATACTAAAGGCCTAGGCTAGGCCCAGGCCCATCCAAGACCCAATCAATGGCCCAGCCCACAGGAAGGTCAGACATAATTAATGACTCTATAAATGCACGTCGACCATAGTAATGAAAGGTACGCATTCATTAATCCTTTAATCAAGAGATTTGACTTTCTGAGAATATTTTGGCTGACTTGATCGTCGGAGCCCTCTCCGCAGATAACCCCTCACGGGTCCAAACCATGCACACCAATGGCATACGCAAACTGAGGAGGAGCCAACTTGAGAGATTGAGGATTGAGGTAAGGTGTTCTCTTATTTGTTTCTGCAGGAACATTAATGAAATATTTTCTTGTAGTGACTTATGTTATCCCTTCAAATATTTGAGTGACTCATGATCACTATGAATTACAAACTCTTTGGACACTAGATTGTGTTCCAAAGTTTGAAGGACTTTCACTAATGCATACAACTATTTGTCATAGGTGGGTAGTTAAGGGAAGCACCATGAATTTTTTCACTTAAATAAGCAATTGGATTACCACCTTTTAACAATAATGCACATATGCCTACACCAAATGCATCACACTCTAGCTCAAAAGTTCTTGAAAAATTAGGTAATGCTACAATGTGTGCATTTGTGAGTTTTGGCTTAAGTTTATGAAATGCAAACTTTTGCTTTTCACCCCAATTAAAAGACATCTTTCTTGACTAATTCATTAAGGGGTAAAGCCAAGGTAGACAAGTTAGGAACAAATCTCCTATAAAAGTTTGCCAATCCATTAAAGCTCCTAATTTCTCTGAGATTTTTAGGAGTAGGTCATTCTTATATGGCCTTGATTTTCTCGGGGTAGACATGAAACCCATTTTTATTCACAACAAAACCTAAGAAAAATACACTATTTACACAAAAGGTGAATTTGTCAACATTTGCACAAAGTTGGTTGTCCCTTAAAGTGGACGAAACAACTCTAAAGTGTCCTATGTGTTCATGCAAACTTTAACTATATACCAAAAGATCATCAAAGTAAACTACTACAAACCTACCTATGCAATCCCTTAGAACATGATTCATTAACCTCATGAATGTGTTAGGAGCATTAGTAAGGCCAAAGGGCATCACCAACTTTTCATACAATCCAAATTTATAGTCTTACAAGTGGTTTTCTACTTATCACCTTCCTTGATTCTAATTTGGTGATAACCACTCTTTAGATCAATTTTAGAAAATATGATGGACCCATGCAACTCATCAAGCATATCATTAAGTTAAGGAATTGGGTGCCTATATTTAATAGTAATATTATTGATGGCTCTACAATCATAACATATTCTCCACTTGTCATTTTTCTTAGGTACTAACAAGACAAACACAACACAAGGGCTAATACTTTTTTGAACCCAACCCTTCTCCAAAAAATCTTGAACTTGGGATTTTATCTCCTTAGTCTATTGTGGGTTAGTCGTATAGGCTGGTCTATTTAGAAGACTTGCCATTGGCACAAGCTCTATTTGATGCTCTATTCCCCTAAAATTTGGAAGTCCTTTTGGTCCTTCCTTAGGAAATACATCTTCACATTCTCTTAAAATCTTTTCTAATAAAGTAGATAGCTTCTTATGCTTTAGAGAAGTGGTAGTGCATGAGACCGTTCGTTTACACAGCAAGTGGTATGAAGGTTGTTCAACATGGAAAACTTTTTCTAAAGATTTTCTTGTTAGCATGTTATCATGTTCAATGACCTTAGTAGAAGGAACACCAATCTCTCCCACCTCAAATTCATTTTTATTAACCTTTTTTAGAGTTTGAGGACTTTTTTCTTATCCTTTTTTCTCTCCTTTGATATTTTTTTTCTCATTTGAACTTGATCCTCTAACTCTTGACATGGTGAAACAGGATGGAGAACAAATTTATTTTCCTTGTAGGTGAAGGTAATCTCATTGGTGAGCCCATTATGCATGGTTTTCTTATCAAATTACCATGGTCTCCTAAATAAGACATTACAAGCTTCCATAGGTACTTACTCACATAGCACACTATCTTCGTATTTCGCTATGGATAGCTTGACCTTCACTTAATGATTAATTGTCAAATCACCATCTTTATTATGCCAATGAAGTTTGTACGATTTTGGATGGGGAAAGACAGTCAAAGCTAATTTATCAACTAACCCATTGTTGCAGTAGTTAGAACACGATCCACTATCCACAATGAGAGAACAAGTACTTTCCAAAACCTTGCACCTTGTGTGAAAAATATTCTCTCTTTGTTTTAGTTCTTTTGGACTAGGTTGATTGTTGAGGACCCTTCACAAGGGTAGGCACCTTCTTTGGTTGACTAATTGGATCCCTCAGTATCACTTTCACTTTCTTTCTCATCTTGGATACTATAGTTGTAAACACCCCTAAGAATCATGATCTTTTTTGTGGGGGCATTAGGAAGATATGTGACCTCTACCAAGACATTCATAGCACTTAATATCACTAGTGTGAGTGTTTGTAGTTGTCCCTTCCCTTGATTTTTCCTTATCTTTAGAGCGTTCTTCTTCTGATTGCTTTCCCTCCCTCTCAAAATATTTCTTGATATAAGAGCTAGAGTGGTTACTTTTAACATTATTTCTTAAAACTTGTTGTTCTAGCTTTATGCAAAGTTGTACCAAGCCATTTAGATCTTGGTAGGGCAACAATTCCACTTTGCCTCTTATTTCAAGCTTCAATCCACTAAGGATCCTAGAAACTGTAGTATCCTCACGCTCTCTAATCCCAACCCTCATTATGCATAACTAATAGAGGTCGTACCCCACCAATTGAAACAGATTAAATGCAGTATGCGAAAGTTGAACCAAGTCGTCTCCCAACGACCAATGTTCTTGTTCAAAGCTTCAATTTCCATATTCAAACACAACACAATAACATAGGGGGGTTGGCAGATTCAGATTCAACACAAAATCAGAATGATCAGAATAAACAGTATGCTTAGAATTCAAGGAATGCACAGAATGAGGAGTTTCAGGAGAATCAGAAGAATCAGGAAAAGTCACAGAATAATCAGCATGCAAAGATGGATTCCTAAGATTTCTACGTCCTCTGTGGAAGGTCCTATCAATTTTAGCGTCAACTGGTCGTAATTCACTTGGGTTTCCCCTAGTCTTGCACCAAAATACATTAATTCTAGTGGTATTGGCATAAAAGGGGTAAAACTACAAGTATAGTCAAACGAACTCCAAATGACTTGAAAATTGGTAGGATTGTCCTTTGAGTGCTCAAACAGTACCACAAACAAAATCAGCTCAAAACTCAAAGTACAAGTATTTTTAAAAAAATTTCAAAAGTTGAAAACATGAAGGAAAATCACAAAAAACATTGCTTAAAGATAGACAATGGCATTTTCTAGAGAATCTGAGTTTGATAATCAGCATAGCGGGTTACAACAAGGTAGGAAATTAAATTCCACCCCAAATGCATATAAAATCATGTTGATTCTGATAACCAGAGCAAAAGTTATGGTCCTCTAAAGTTTGACTAAAAATCAGTCCAATTTTTTTTTTGAATCTCTCAAAATTAGACCATACTAACTACTCCAGCTATTTTTCCCATCAAGTTCAATGTCTTAGAAGTGGGGAGAAAAAACTTTCAAGTCAAAACAAGCACTGTAGCTACTAGAACAAAAATCCACAAGTTAAATGCCAAAATTGAACATTATTCATGCATTATTCACTACTCTAGATGACATTATTCATGCGTCGCGACACTATTCACTCTACAACACAAACAACACGCACACTACACAAAACAGATTAAATGCAGTATGCGAAAGTTGAACCAAGTCGTGTCCTAACGACCAATGTTCTTGTTCAACGCTTTAATTTCCAGATTCAAACACATCACAAGAACACAAGGGGTGTTTGGCAGATTCAGATTCAACACAAAATTTAGTACACAAAATAGAGTAATCTAACAATTGTATAAAAATGCAATGATTCCTTGATTCAATCGAAAGTCCACCAATCACAGATTACAAAATTAATTATTCTACTCAAATTTTCTCTCATGAACCCTAAGCAATCAACTAAGCGCAAATTACCATAGATTCAATATGTCATTAAGCACAACAAATTTCAGGTAGTTAACACCCACAGATTGAAGCAAGTTGTGACAGAACTCAAGCATTAAGCATGAATACGAACCATTAATGTGTACACACGAATTTGAGATTAAGCATGCATCAAAAACATATTTATCATCAAAATCCAACTTGAAATAGATGCAATTCCGAATACAACCCAAAAACGACCAACAATCTCATGGTTTCATTTCAATTTCGTCAAGGAATCAATGCAAAAAGCTTAGCTAGACATGGAAATGGAGCAATTAAGCACTTTAGTTCTGAATTCAAACAAAACAGAACATCAAAAATCAAAACCCTAACCTACTTCAAACACAAATTCAAAAGCAAGAGCAAAAGAGAAATTTCAAGGCTTTTTATGAACGAAAATCACTACTATCATATAAGAACCTTAAACCCCATCAATGGGTGTTGTTTCAAGTTAATACAATCCATAAAATGAGATGCCCAAGCTAGCAAATGAATTCAAAACGCCAAACCCACAATGGGAGCTGCCAAATGTGCATAAAAACAATAAAAACTAGGCAAAAACGTGAAAAACCGCAAAGAGCACCTCCATGGACACCCACCGAAGCTTGAGAGCATGAAAATGGAGGTTGGAGAAGAAGCTATATAGTTGGTGCATGCTAAATGACCTAATTTGCGTGGTCAAATCACCCTTGCCACAAGTATTTACAAAAATGCCACTCTACCACTCATAATTACAAAAATGCCACTACTAGGCCTCAAATTTGACTCATTCACTTGGATGACGTGGAAATGACGTGGAAATGGTGTGGCAATGATGTGGCAACTCTCTTCATTTGAGTATTAATGTCCAAGCTCCAAAATTGCTTCACCCAAATATCTAAAAATAATTAAAAACGAAAATTAGGCCAAATAATGTAAACTTAACCCAAATTCGGAATAGTGGCCCAATAAAGCCCAACAGATGAAAACACACTAAAGATGAACAATTAAGCAGTGAACAACTGTCAAAAACCAAATACAAATGATGCTTGCCTACGTCGCTTCTAGAGATGACGTTCCTAAGCATTTTTCTACTATGGTTGCTGGTTTGGTACATCCCTCAGTTAATGAAGTAAAATTTAGTAGTTTATTTAAGAAATTAAATTAGTTTATTACAATAAATATTGAAATTGAATAACTTATAAGTTTTTTCTTCATTTCAGGAACCAGATGTTGGAAGTGGTGCTCCATCATCGATTAGCACAAGAAGATCAAGCGAGGGAGACAAGACTAGCTCAGAACATAGCTATATAGATTTAGGATCTTTTTTTGCTTTAAGCTATATGTGGTTGTATTATAATGATGAAAAATATTTTTTGGGTTTTGGTTTTCAACGTGCAAACCTTTTGATGATGTCAAATAAATTATTTTTTTTATATGAATTATGAATGAAAATGTGATAAAAAATGTCTCTGATATTTTCATTTTTACCTTTTTGGATTTTATAAAAAGTAGGTTAAATAAATAATTGAAAAAATATTTTTATGTTTAAATTACGATAGTTTGAAACATTGTATTTCATTTCAATACAGTGCAAATACTAGCGTTCTTAATTGTCATTTTTGGCATTAGAATTCTTTTTAAATAAATAATTTATTGTAGTTTCATCTACCATTATTTGCATACCGATTTCTTTTAAAATAAACACATTACGACAGTTTTACCTGCCATTATTTGTGCATTAAATACATCGATCTGAACTGCAATTATTTGCAAAGTGCATTAAATAGCGAGTGTTTCAACGCTTCGCATAAGACTACCATATTATTCCTTCTGCCGACAAAATATATATGGGTACTTAGACCCACCTTAGGCACAATGATGAATAATTGATCAAGTCCAATTCAAGATAAGGAGAACTTTTAAGAAGGAGAGAGCTACTTCTGACACTACCAAACCTAAGGGAAAAGTATTTCCAAGTGGCACGAATTTGGGGACAAACTTTCTACAAGAAAGAGGGTATGACAGGGGATTAACTCTTGATCCAATACAAAGGTTAAGCAATTTCAAGTGTAACGAAGTTACAGACAACTTCGCTTTAGGAAGGAGGGTATGATAAATGACTATCTCTTTATCCAAAACAATGGTGAAGGAATCTTCAGGTGACACGAAGTTGAGGACAACTTTACTTTAGGAAGGAGAGTATAATAGAGGACTATCTCTTGAATATATATAAGAAGAACTTGAGGAAGACTCTTTAGCATTAAAAGGACATGAGACATGAAGATCATACAATTAAAGAATAATTTACATAATTAAATTTAATTATATAAATTATCCAACTTATCCTTTTTTTATTTTATCTTTGATATTTTTTTATATTTTGCATATCTTTTCATATTTTTCCATTTTTATCTTTTATATTTTAAGGCATATGAATACCAAATCTAAAAAAGTTGTCATTTAATATTTGTGTTTGTGTGTTCTTCGTTTCAAATTGAGTATTTCTACATTTGATTCGTAGAAATTATTTGTTTCTGTATTTTTCTGTTTCAAGTAAATGCTTTGGGTTTTGAAGGGTGTTGTTTCTGCAACGTTTTATTATTTTAATTCTTGTGTTGTGATTGCAAAATTAAGACAAAAAAGAGAGAATATACAATGAAAAGAAAATTTCAAAGAGTCAAACACCATTATATGTTGCAATATTTATTTATGTGCTAAAATTGTTTTTCCAATCAATATCTAGAAGTCTTCGTGTTGTCTAAATAAAATTATTTTGGTAGTCCTTTTTTATTGTGTCTAGCTGTTAACTTTTTTGTCTTTAAAATTCATAAAAGTTTTGTCTAGAAATTTGTGTTTTCTTGTACCTCTTAAGTCAAGTTTAGATTTCATAACGTCTTTGATACTGATTGTTTACTCTTTGTTTAAGTTACTAGAGTTCTTTACCAAGCACTAAAGGAAATTGAGTGGTAAAAGCCAAAAGTGTGATAATCAAAATTAAGACTGAATTATTAGGATTATAATAACACTTTATAATAACTTTAAGATTAAATGTAGAAGATAATTGGTGGACTTTGGTTACTTTGTCTCATGTTAAATTCACTACTTCATCTTGTAGTATTTTTTGAATCCTAAAGTAGCTAAGGAGGCAATATCGCCATAGTTGGAGCTTATATCCAAAGAAGTTTGTGTGCCTTTGCTAGTTGTTTTTCACCAATTTGTTGAAAAGGTGTTGTCTTCTTCTTATTTGTGTTCCTCTTCTTTTGGTATGAGTTTCACTTTTAAGTGATTTAATTATGCTTGGATCAGGCTTTAACAACCCATGCCAGAGTAGAAAAAGAAATTGAGAAAGTCCTTCTCACTATATGCAAATGCCTACATTTTGCAGTAAGTATACACATACAAAAGTCTACACATTAGTTATTTTCTGCATTAATGTGAAAATATTCAGCCATCGTAGAGTTAAACCTTTTAAAGGATGTTATTATCTAAATGGCATTCTTCAGTTATCTACAGCCCGTATTGATTGTGATGTTTGTACCTTTGTTGTGTAACTTTGCTATTAAAGTCTGATAAGTGTACTACACTTCTAAAAGTTGGACTTAGATGCTGAGTTTTTGACTTGTTAGCTTCAAGTGGAATTTGTGGCGTCCTAATGGTGATTTATCTCAATTTGGTTGCACACTGAATATTGTTAATATTGAGTGTAGTTTTATTGAAAACACATTATATTATACTATTTTCTGATAAAATTGTGGATGAAATGTTCTTGTTGTAGGTGTCCATGTCTCTTATTTATAATGAAAATTCAAGTGTGTAAGAGAGATAGATCAATTATTCTCATCCTGTTTTAGTTACTATTGTATTTGTACAAGAGAATTTGGTTCTTTCAATGAAAAGGAAGATTTGAGAAAGTGTTGCGCATTAATTTCTATTTTACTATTTTACTTTGGTGATTTGATTAAATATTTGGTTGGAACAAGTGGGATGAGGAATCATTTGATGAGATGCAAAGAAAATCCTAATAGAGAAGCATTCAAAAGGCAAAAACTCCCATCATCAACTACAGAAAGGGTTAGTGTTGGTCATTCACCAACTATTTCTAAATTTGACCAAAATGCATCTCGAATGAAGTTGGTGAAGATTTTTGTGAAGTCTGAGCTTCCTTTTCAATTTGTCGAAGATGAGGACTCCTATGACTTTGTATGGTCCTTGCAGCCACGATTTAAAGTCCCATCCCACACTACACTGAGGTGTGAAATGTGGGAACTCTATGAAAAGGAAAAGACAAAGTTCAAAAATTTTCTATCAAAGCATTGTGGGAGGGTTTTCTTAACTACAAACACATGGACTTCGATCCAAAACCTAAGCTACATGATTTTAACAACTTACTTTATTGGTAATGATTGGAAGCTTCACAAGAAAATTTTGACTTTTTCTCAAAGAACATGTCATTCAGAGGAGCTCATTGCTAAACATGTTGAGGCTTGTTTGAATAACTGGGAGTTGAAGCGAGTCCTTAGTGTCACTATGGATATTGCTACAACAAATGATGTTAGGGTCCAATACCTCAAAAGAAGAATGTTATCATGGAAGTTTCTTGTCTTAAAGGGAGAATATGTCTATATGTGTTGTTGTGCACATATATGAAGTTTGATTGTGAAGGATGGTTTAAAAGAGTTCAAAGATTTAATTTCAAAAATTTTGAGTGTAGTTAAATATGTGAAATCTTCTCCAGCTAGATTTGCTAGATTCAAGGCTTGTGTTAAACAAGAGGAAATTTCTTATAAAGGTGGTGTTTTTCTTGAAGTTGAAACTAGATGGAATTCAACTTATTTAATGTTAGAGGAAAGCTTGAGGTACAAAGATTCCTTTGTCTTGCTAGATATGCAAGATAAGAAATTTTGTGCTCAAATGGCCAAAAGTAATGGTGGTGTGCCATTAGAAGATGATTGGGAATATTCGAGGTATGTTCTACCATTCTTAAAGATGTTTTATGACTCTACCATGCACATTTCTGGTTCTTCTTATGTCACCAGTCATATGTATATGAAGGAGGTGTTTGGAATTGGTAAAAAGAATCGACAATATTCTAAGAGTAGTGATATGAGTATAAGATTGATGGCAACAAGGATGAAGGGTAAGTATGACAAATATTAGAGAAATCCTAATGGAATTAATATCTTATTACTGATTGTTGTTATGTTGACCCAATGAGTATGTTGGATTTTGTTAATTACTTCAGTGACTATATATTTGAAACTAGCATGACCAGTGAATTGAAATCAAAATTATTGTCATCTTTAAAAAGACTTATGATCGATATTAAGGGGTTTAGGATGGGTCTCAAAGTAAGCAACAAGAATCTCAACTAGATGATGAAGATGATGATCCTCATGGCATGAGTTTCTACCTAAGAGCTACAGGACGTAGATTTGATTATATATTAGAGCTTGATAAATATTTGAGAGAGGATCATGAACCTTATGGAAAGTCAGTTGAGCTTGATGTTTTACATTGGTGGAAGGTCAACTCAACTAGATTTCCTATCCTTCGAACATGGCTCAGGAGGTGTTAGCCATTCCCATCTCTAATGTAGCATCAAAGTATACATTCAATAGAAGAGGAAGGCTGGTTAGTCCTTATCATAGTTGCCTAATGCCTAGAATAGTGGAAGTACTTGTTTGCACACAATATTGCACTGTATACTTTTTTATGAGAATCCCAAAAGAGCTTGATGAATTTAAGCAAGATGAATTTATATGAAAACTTTATATATTTTTTTGATGATATTTTAAGTTTATTAATTTCTCAAAAATGATGAAATATATATATATATATATATATATATATATATATATATATATGTAAATATAACCTCTCAAGATGAAGTGAGACCTTCAAGTGTTATTAGTTTAGATGATTGAAGATGTATTAAGATATATGAATATTTTGATGTTGTTTATGGGAGAACCTATGGGAGAACTATGTATTAAGATGTATTAATATTTTTATTTTGGTGTATTGAAGTATTATGAATGTGGTGTTGCTTTTGTTGATAAATGGATGACCTTGCTTGTCTTCAATATAATTCTCGAAATACAAAACTTGCTCATGTTTCCTATACTTTCAAGTATTATTTCCTAAACACTTTCAAATTATAAAAGTTAATTATTATTGCATAGTACAACATATATAATAAATTAGTGCAGTTCGTCTAAAAAAATAATGCCATTCAATTAAAAAATAGTGCATTTCAATTCAAAAATAGTGCAGTACGGTTCAAAATAATATAGTTCAGTTCGAAAAACAGTCTAGTTAAGTTTCTTAGAACAACAAACAATTCAATTCGTCTGAACTATTTTTCAATTGAGTTCAGGTGAACTATTTTTTAGTTCACTATAGTTTTTAACAGTGCAATATAGTTCAGTTCATTTTGGTTAGCCCTATGTAATAGACTAAGCATGCAATGTTCAAATTTTGAAACAATTATCCTATTAGTAAAATACATTAAATTTTCCTTTATAACCTATAAAGGATTTCAACAAAAAATAATTCCAAAGTATTTCCATAGCCACTTATAAGTTAGAATCAAACAAGTATTATTTATATTTAGGGTCATTTTTTTTTACATAATTTCTATCGCAAATAACATAAAAAAAAAAAAAACTCTCCTATATCATTTTAGTGATAATTGAAATTGACATAAAATAAATTTTTCGTATAACATTATTAACTAATACAAAATAAATATTTTTAAATCATTCCATGTTGATGTCAATTACGAAAATGGTATAACTTAACCTAATTAACTTGGTGATAGAATACAAGCAAATAGAAGATTTCATGGGTTCTCGCTCCTACCAATAAAATAATATACTTTGAATGTATATTTTCAAGCGATGTGACTTGTTTCTTTTTTACACACATGTGACTACTATCTTCTAAAAGATGAAGCTGTAATAAATAAACTGAGCAAAATTGTACACTATACAAATAAGTCATAAAATAAACTTCAGAGTCTTAGGTACATGTACAAAGCTACTACTGTTTTGTAATAATTACAAGCCTCGGGATACAAGAGGAATTTAATAGGACGGGTTGTGCAAAACAAATGCATTCAATTCTTGAACAAGTGTTCAGTTTCTTAACCATGAGCATGTTGCATGGTGCACATTGATTGAATATGGTTGTGTCATTGACATTTGTAAAACTAAAACAAAATAAATAAATAAATATATATATATATATATATATATATATATATAATAATTATAATATGTAATTTAAATATTTTAATAATCAATAATTTTTATTTATAAAAAATTAGTATTTAAATCGATTATTATATTAATTAATAACTTTTAAATATTAAAATTAGTTATTAACAAAGTATTTTTCAGAAGTAATATATATGATAGTGTTAAAAGAAAAGTTAAAACAATTTATATAATAAGTTCATCTAACTATCAATACCATCACATGAAATATAAATGTTCAACCATTTATATTATTTTTTATATATTTTTGTATAAAAATATGAGAAGTTTTAAATTTTATATAGTTATACGAAATGCAAAACATCAAGAGACAATGATATTCAACCGACAAACTTCTTATCTATTAAGAGATTTATATTACTTAACCTCTTATATTTAATATAACATGATTTTTAAAAGTCTCTAACTTAAAGATTTAACAAATATGAAATTATAATCAGTACATATGAGTGAAATTATTTCAGAGGAAGGTTAAAATCTTGGATTAGAAATATAACTGTTTACGTATATATGTGAAAACGTAAAGGAGCGATCGACTTATTTTATAATCTTTTATCGGTAAAAAATAAACAAATATATATATATATATATATACTTTTTTTCTCTGTTATGTTGAATAAAAGTATGTGTAAACTCTTTTTTTTCACTAGAACATTATATCTCTTAAGTGTGAGGATTGGAGGTTGAGTTGAGTATTCTGTTTGTGTGCATTTGTTTTGCAGTTTTTGTTTTTTCTATGTGTGTTTAAAAAAAATGCAAAACACCAAGAGACAATAAGACTCAACCGACAAACTTCTGAACTATTAAGAGATTTATATTAGTTAACCTCTTATATTTAAAATAAAAATTTAAAACTAATTAATGATTTTTAGAAGTCTCTAATTTAAAAATTTAACAAATATGAAATTACAGTTCGTGCTTAAAAGTTAAATTATTTCAGATGAAGGGTTAAAATCTTGGATTAGAAATATACTGTTCACGCATATTGTGAAAACGTAAAGCAGAGATCAACTTACTTTAATAAATTATTTTGAGGGTACTGCTTTAAAACAATCGCCTAATATTAATATATATATATATATATATATATAAGTTTGTTTCTCTGTTATGTTGAATAAAAGTATGTCTAACTCATTTTTTTCACACATCGAGGACATTGTGCTTCTTAACTGTGGGATAGACATTTGAGTTGAGCATCATGTTTATGTGCATTTGTTATTTATTTATCTGTTTCTATTTTTTCTATTTTACTTTTGTTTATCTGTTTTTGTTGTTGTCTCTTATTTCTGTTTCTGTTATTTTTCTGTTTTTGTTTTTGGTTATTGTTTGTCATCTATTTTTAATTTCAATTTCGTTTTTTGGGTTTCTGGTTTTGTTTCTGTTTTGAGAATAATTTTTGCTATTTGTTGTTGTTTCCTGTTCAATTTTCGAAAGTTCAGCTTTTCAAATAAATAAGACTAGATTTTTTTTTTTTTGAGTTTGGATTCTGAAAAAAATAAAAGTTAGCTTATCAGGATGCGTTAAAATAGGTAGAATTTCTTAGATTTTTTTGATGAATTAATTTTAGAATCAGTCTTGTCAAAACTTTTTCCGAGTGAGTTTAGAGTCTATAATTCTTTGTACCTGTGATTGTGATTGCATCTAGGCTAGTAACATTTTAGAACTTATGCATTTTCTTTTTAATATAGCTGAATTGTGTGATAGACTTGTGGATATCATTCAAGCCTCCTTCTTTTCCGGCCTCCAAGCCAAATAGGCTACCCAACCATACATTTCACTGAACCTTTGTTTTGAGCCTTTAGTCTTTTCATGTTTCTTAGCCCATTACAAGCCATAAAATCCTAAAAAAAAAAAAACTAATTAGAGACTTGTGAGGTGATGAGTCTCCTTGGACGTGTGAACCGGAACGTTGAGACTCCATGGAGGATTTTGTGCAGAAGCCATTGAAGGAAAAGAGCTTGGATTATGGCAGTTTGCTGGTGGTGGATAAACCCTAAATAAGTTGGGCCAATTTTAGAGGAAGAGTGAGCTAGAGGAGCTTCTAGAAGAATGTTGTAGCGAGATGAATCTTAAAGGAATGTTTATGGAGTGATCTCAACATCATAACATTACACATTCAAGAGTAAATTTACAAGGAGGGGAGATACATCTATTTATAGCCTAAAGTGTCTCCAACTTTGGAGATGAAAAACCCTAAAAGCTCTAACTTGGCAATCTTGGAGACCAAGGTAAAAATCCTCTCCAATAGAAGAAGGACATGTGACCACGAAAGAAGGTGGGAAATACTCTCCATTCCTATAGTGTCATGTGGCTATTCAAGAAGGTGTAAAAATACTCATTATTCCTAAAGTGACCTTGCCATTCAAGAAGGTGGAAAATATTCTCCATTCCTAGCACTCAAGAAGGTGGAAAATACTCTCCATTCTTAGAGTGCCATTGGGCTTGATCATGCCTCCCTGGTTGACCACATGTGTTTACTATGCAAAGCATGGTTAAACCTGGATGTAACTCAGCCTAGACTTTTGTAATTGGGCCTAATGGATCCAATTGCAAAAGCTGAGTTACAATTCAAAACTACTTCTAGGAATTTATTTTGAAAGGATGACCTAAACAATTAGCCCAATTTAAAACTATCTAAGACACATCCATCATATCTTGACCTCTTCCTTAGCCCATGAAAATATCATTTGAAGCCTGTGAAGCCCATTAGGCTCTTGAAAATCCATCTCTTCTTGTATCCTTCTAGACATCATGAGTGGTTACAAACATGTTGGAAGTGTTTTGGAACTTAAGTGTGGGAGTGTGATGGCTACACTAGTGGTTGAGTGTGAAAAAAGGCAGAAAAATGGAAAGAAAAGAAAGTCTAAAAAAATTTTATTGGTTTGAAGTTGAAAAATGAAAATCTGAAATATAAAAGAAAAGTGTGAAAGTTTGGAAGAATAAGAAAGATGCAGTTTAGCCTAGAATAAAAATGTTGTGCACCCTTCACTTTTGTTCATAATTTTCCCTAATATTTTAACATTTCTCTAATTTTAGCTTTAATTTCCATTTATTTAGCCTACCTTCACCCATCCTCATTTTAACCTTGAATAAAGTCTTGATGATCTTTACTGTTATTGTTACTCAATGGTTGATACTAGAGTTTGCATGAGATTATGGTAATATGACCTATCTTAGGATGTTGAAAGTTAGAGTGAAAAATAGTTCTATGTGAGGACAAGGTTGAGTCTAGGTGTCCATTCATTCATCCATTCTTTGTTTCATATCCCTTCTTTTAGCAATTCTTAGCAATGTTTTGAATCATCATTATGTGTGTTAGTTGCTTTTTCAGATTTGACATTCTCAACTTTGCAATGAATCTTTTCTAGTGTGTTTAGCTTTTTGATTTGAATCTTCGTTTTTCTTTTGTCTTGTTTTGTTTTCCCCTACCCAGGAGGCCAATGTTCTAAGTGTAGGGGTGAGATAACATCCTATTTTACAGTGTTTTTCCTTTCTAAAAATTTAGTTTTAGTTTAAATAAATGGGTGTTTGAATTGAATTAAGTAGTGTTTGTTATTTGCTTAGAAAAAAATTAGTTTTCATAAAAATGTGGTAAAAAGATTGATTTTACATTCTTTTATTTCCATTAATTTTTTTCCTTTAGAGTATTTTTTAGAATAAAACAGTTTGCAGAGAAACCCTTTCTTTGTGCTAAATTTCAATTTTAAACCCTTGACTTCATTTTTCCTTTTTTTTAAAGATAAACCTTTGTTTGGTCAACTAGAGACTTTGACCCATCCACACACACTTTTATTAAAACATGGTTGTTCTAGTTTTGACCCATCATGAAGAGGAGCACTACATCCGACCTAAGCTTGATGTGTGAATCCTTGATGCACGAGAAGAAAATCATGATTCTAAAAAGAGATGGTGATGCATGATCAAGGGATGCGATTTGAAGGCTAATGCGTGATAAGATTGAGGCAAATTCGAGATGGACGAAAGAAGGAGAAGTCAGGCAAATCAAGTACGCCATGAAGAGGGTTGAAGGTTGTGATTTTGGTCGGGAGTAAAGTGGAAAACGGTTAGGAAATTTTTTCATTTTTTTTTCTAATTTTTCTTTGGTGGGGAGTTTAGTGGAGCAATTAAGTTTTTCAGAGGTGAGCCCTGGATTGAGCAGATGAGAGACATGTATTAAGGCTAGGGTTCGAGTTCTTGTGGGTGTGATGGAGAGAAGTGCATTGTAATGCTAGGTAGTTCTCGTGTGCTAGGTAGTTCTATTGGACCAATCACGAGCACAAAGTGGCTAGGACTATGCTAAGTGAGCTTCTTTTCACCAATTTAATTTTAGCATTCTTCTTGATCTCGTGTAAACATTTTAAATTTGCAATGAAATACAACGATTCAATACAATTCTAATTTCCAGTTTATGAGTTTGCTTGTTTATGTTTGCTTGAATTTTATGTTCCTTCAGTCTTGAAATTTTGTTTACTTTAAATTCGCTTTGTTGTTTCTTATTCTTTTGATTTAGTTTAATTTACATGTTGTGGTTTTTCATGCTTTTATTCTAGTTGTGTTACTATGATAGTGCTTAAGCATGGTTTTTGTTGTAACACCCCTTTCGGGATGCCACTATGAATTAAATGACATAACCAAATTACTCTGATAACATCCTAATAAAATAGGAAATTTTAAAAAACAAAAAGCCTTATTTCAACACAGTTCAAAACTTAAAACTGAACCCAACTGGTATAAGTTGTCAAATGAAAACTTATTACAAATTTATCCAATTTGAAAATTTATAAAATTGTCAAACTATTACATCTTATTTCAAAAAACAATTCCATGTGCTTTCCAAAATTCCCATAAGCTTTCCCCTTGAGACTCCTCACAATTATGCTTGTCCATTTGAATCAGTATCAACATCTATTCTCGTATAACAAAAGTTATACGATCATCGCACAAACATAAACAATACAAGTGTGAGCTAACGATAAAAAAAGATCATATATCAAACTATTACATCCATGCAACTCCCCAAGCATAATTATCAGTACTCATACAACACATGACTAACACATATAACCACTAAGTAATATCAACAAATAGTATGTCATTCTCTTATAACCAACCACCACCTTTCGTATGCACCAATGGCTCTTGGAGAGGATCTTTCCCCCTGTTTTCATAGACTTAAAAAACAAACTCCTCTACTCGACTCACCAAAGCCTTTTGGGTAGGAGCATTATTGCTAAGCTCATGCCAAAGCCTTACTGCGGAAACAAACCTCTTATACGTGGCTCCCCAAAGCCCTATGGATATAAGAACAACTTGGCTTTGCGGTTACAAGAGAATACATATGCAACCGCATATACATACACATGTATATCATATCTCATCATTATAGAATTGACCATACATCGTCCACATATCATATGCGTTCATCACACAATAACATCACAAGATCATACCATATGTATCTCATAATCATAAAAACCTCCAAAGAAAAAAAAAAGAGCAATAACATTTTATGTAGTCAATAGCACAACATCTCATTTTGTAAACAACAACATCATTTTAATTGAAAAACAGGAGCAACAACTTAATTTGAAAAAGTAGCATTTTAATTGAAAAACAACAGTAACAATTTAATTTAAAAATAACAACATTTTAATTGACAAATAGTAGTAGTGTTTTATTTTACAACATACAACAACATTTTATTTTACAAATAGCAACAACATTGTAATTGAAAACAATAACAACATTTTATTTTAAAAACATCAACAACATCAAACCTACATTTGAAACGCCACATGCATTGACTCAAACTCATGTATTCCATGCCAACTTCACAAAATCCACTTTGTATAACATCAATCACGCAATCAAAACTCAATTTTACAAGCAATGTCATAGAAAGAAAGCTACAAATAATTGCATAGAATGAAAGCTACAAATAATGTCATAGAATGAAAGCTAGTTAATTTGACTAGGATGTTCAATTGAGCTTTTTTTTTTTTTAAGTTGAAAACTAGACTTCAATATCTTTAATTTGACTACTAATACAATATTTTTGGAGCCCTAGGCTGTTTGCATTTCGTATTCAAAAAACTGAATGATTCCAGGCTCCACAACAACTTACTACTCTGGCGACTTCTCGTTGTTTTATTTCTTACTTTTTTTGCAGATATCCAAATGAGCTGATTATTTTCGCGTTGGAAACTAGACTTTAAGAGGTTTAATTTGAATACTCATATGTATTTTTTGAAGGTCTAAGTAAGGAGCAATTTACATTTCAAGATGACGTAAATATTTACAAACTAAAGACAAAAAAACTAGTTCAATTAAAGCTTGAGGAAGGAATGCATTCCCAAAAAACATTCATATACATCATGCTTCCATAAAATAACAACAAATATCGTGCCTCTAAATCCATATATGACCAATCAAACTTCAAACCTGATGAAGTCATACAGTCGTGGAAGCTCTAGATGCTCGCTCCAATCAGTGGAACACCAAACAATCCACGAACAATCACCCTCAAGATGCAGTGGAATACTCGAATCTCTTAGTGAGAGAATGATTCTCTCACGTTCTCGCAAGGATCCTCACAAACACTCTCGGTGTTTCGAAACCCTAAGAGGTGAGAAACCTCTCAAAAAGTTAAGCTCTAAAAATGGGGAAAAATCCACTTTATTCATCAAAGCTACCGATTACAATAGATTTGCCTACCTTTTATAGATGGAAAGGCAGCTGAAAAACAAAAAAGAAAAGAAAGTCATCTAACAACAAGATTCTAATGGCAAGAAGGTAGGGAAACAAAGCGGAACCCTAACGGTGATAAGGGTGAGGGAAGAAGAGTCGAACCCTAACAAAGAAGTATGGCTTCTTTCGTGATGAACCCTAACCCTAGTTGCTGGATGCCAATGAAGCCCATAAGGAGGCGTTGATAAGGTGAGGGTCATGTTAGTTTTGAAATGGTTGAAAAGCCAAGAAGGGGGGGTTGAATTGGCTACTTAAAAATTTAGGCTATCTTTGCAAAAAAAAAAAAAACAAACATTAATTCAA
>Ga0214544_1006969_pt1 | contig 20329 bp, 11 predicted proteins | sample CNSS3metaG_FD_160074 | JGI IMG/M metagenome (GOLD analysis project Ga0214544, IMG submission 160074) | Root nodule microbial communities from cowpea collected in UCLA plant growth center, Los Angeles, California, USA - CNSS3 | ecosystem: Host-associated > Plants > Roots > Nodule | place: USA... | reverse complement strand
AAATTGATAAAGTTAAATAATTCTTATCACAAGAGGAAGAATATAAGGTAAAATTATAATTTGAGAAAGGATTAGAAAGAGCCTGGATTGAGACACGCATAACACTGTCGTTATAGAGAAAAAACTTTCACTAGTCCTCAATTGGTTGGAGCATCGTGCTGATAACGTGTTATGAAATAAAGTGAATAATAGAGAGAATAATAGATAATAGAAGAAACAATAGAGAATAGGGAATAGGGAGCAACTCATCTATCTATTATTATTGATAGGAAGAGTCCTATTTATAGATACAATATGTAATCCATAAAGGAAACAAATCAACTTAGTTAATACAAATATTTACCATAAAAAGTAATGAATCATATGAGTAAATGTATCAAATCAATGGACAATCATTAATTCATAACAATTTTAGAATAATTTGGCAATGTTAACATTGTAACAGCACATGGTATTAACTCCTCCATTGAATATTTTCTTAATAAATGAAAAATACCAAAATATTGACTGTATTAATGACATAAAATTCTATATCATATATTGTCATATATGTTAAGTTTTTTAATTTTCATAATAAGTATGTGCAATTTGTAAATATATATATATATATATATATATATATATATATATATATAAAATTTTATTTGTCGTTGTTAACATAAAAAGTTATTTGGCAGGATATGATATGATGTTAATTTGGTGTACAAAAGCTACTAAAAATGTTGATCTAGATGGTTCCTAGAATTTATATATGTGAGTTTGAATTGTGCAAGTGTTTGCTATTTTTTCTCTCAATCAAGTCGAGAATGGTGGAAGATTGCGAGAGGCTCCACCATGCTTCCATCACAGACATCATTTTCATGTTCTTAATGGCAGCTACAGAAACAAACCAAGAGAAGACAGAGACCGTCCTCCATTACTTTTTCTTCATAAATATCATACTCACACTTATTCATGGCACAAAAATATTTCATAATGTGGAGCATTCCCAAAAATACCCTTTTACATTTCTTAAGTATGTACCAAGTAATTAAAATGTATCATATCATCAACTTAAATATAACAGAAAAATATAGAATAAAAGTCCATCTACCAACAATACAACGTAGCACTAATATATTTGTTATTTCAGAGCGGTCAAAAACGGATAATTCAATTCGATCCGATTCGATTCATCACGGACGAATTGATGATTTAGTGAATTAATCTAACTCGGCTCATTTTTTAACAGTTAAAAATATTTTAATCCAGCCCGAGCCACCATGGGTTGACGGATTAAACGGGTTGACTCATAAGTTCACTTAATTAAAAAAAATACATTTTTTCTGTTAAAACTAAATTATAATTCTAATTAAAATCTAAATAAATTTTAATACAATCCAAATACAAACCAAAATAAAAAAATACAAATTATTTATGTGTTAGCTAAAAAAACAATATGACCCAAATGTAAAACTCAATTTAATAAAAAACATTCCTTTATCTGCGGGTTAGTGAGCCAATCCAGCTCACCACGAGTTCAACTTGAATGAATCGAATTTTAGATGAATCAGGTCAAAAATCAATCTATATTAAAATTTGTAAAAAAAATTTAACCCAATCCAAACTCGTGATGAAACGTTGGCTCGTGAGTTCTAAACTATTTTAACAAATGTAATTATAAACATGTTATTATACATCTTTAAATATTATTATTTTTGTTTCTGTATTTGTAAAAAAATGTTATATATATTTATTTTAGTTTGATAAGAATTAAAAATAGGGTCTGACAAGAAAAAAGAAAAGTAACAAATTGATCTGTAGGGTATTATATGTTTGACAACCCACCCTTAGGTTGTGGTATGTGTTGATAGATGATGTTGTCAGTGTTTTTTCCATTGTGGGGTTTAACTCTTAATAAATAAATAAATAAAAATAACAGTTTAAGAAACATTTTATATTTCTCATAGTTCTCATTATTAGCCTTCATTTATCTTTTACTATATTATAAATATAAAAGTCTCGACATTAATGTGTGTTTCATCTAAAATAAAAATATTAATTATTTTATTGTGTAAATACCTTTTTTTTTATGTATCGTGTTGATCTTGTTTTCTGGAGAGAATCTTAGTGCCAGAAACAGTTGTGTTTTTGTCTCTTTGCATAACCTTGTCAAATAGTTTATTTTAGAAGAGGTTGGAATGCAGTTGAGGTTTGAAAATTGGAGAGTAGTCTAATTAATCTGTCAACTCTCTCTTTCATATAAAATTCTCTTTCAAATTAGTATTATCCAGCATTATAATTAATAAATAATTAATCACCCTTAATTTATGGAGATAGGACTAAATGACACTTAACAATCTTTCATTTTCTTCTATTTTTAAATAAAATTATATTTTTAGTATTTAAATAGATAGTCACATTTTTCTGTAATTAATTCCGGCTTCTTTTTTATATTTTATTAAAGTGGTATGTACTCTCTTTACTTTATTTGAAAATGTCAGACAATAACTTAAATAAGAAATTAAATTTTAAAAGGTTAAAAATTACAAATAAAATAAGAGAATTGAAAGTCATATCATTAAAAATATAAAATAAACAAGTGTTATTTAATAAAAACACGTTGGGATGTTTGAAAAGTATAAAATATATGAATGTAATTAGATTAAAAGAAAGTGAAAAATGGATGTACACGTTAGAATCAAATGTTAGAATCAAGAAGGTTAAAATCTTTTTTCTTCTAGTTTTTATAAAAAATTCAATTAAATATTTAATTATTTTTCTTTTCAATTCAATTAGATTTTTAATTTTTTTTTTCAATTTAATTTTTTAATTTCAAAAAATAATTTAATTAAGCTATTTTCATTAAATTAAAATTAAAATTTTTAAATTAAATCATTCTACATAAGAAACTTAAATTAAATCCTTCTTTTATTATTACTTCAGAGTTTTCTATTTTATACTTCCTTCACTGTTAGCTGTAAAGTTCCAATAATAGGTGCCAAAAGTTAGGTTAAGGGTAGGTTACTTTCCTTGACCTACAAACTCTTTAAATATGAAAACACACACATATATACACCACAAACCCAAAAACTCTTATAAAGTATATGTAATGTTTTCCTAAGTATTATTTTCTAAGAGGAAAACTTTAAAAATAAAAAAGAGAGAGAATAAGATCAACGACACAAACCATTTTTTTATTACTGTTACTCCTAATATTGCTTTGAGTTTCAAATATGAATATGATTTATATTTTTAAAATAAACTTAAATCATTTAAGTAAAATAATTTGAGATAAATAACTGTAAATATCTATGGGTGGAAATGATTTAGGTTCATAATAAAATTAAATTTGAATCACTGTATTTAATTTGATTCTTTTTCTCAATCAACCCAATGGACACGTAAACCATATTTGAATTTATTTTGATGCAGAGAAATAATAGCAGGAAATAGGGTTGAATGTTAAAAAAGTTGGATGAGGAAATAGTCAAAGGTGGTGGGGTCCGCAATACCCACATAATAATTCAGACTTTAATTAGACGATACAAAAATGTTTGAGAAACAAGGAGTGGGGATAATAATAAGTGATATCTATGATTAAAATCCTATTTCCCCCCAAAACCTTCTTCTCTTGCAACAGTCACAAAGATGATGATACAATGTGAACCCTGCTTCCCACTGTCACCAACTCATCAAAAAGTTACTAAATCACTCAATTAATTATGCACCCTTTCTCAGTATCCTTCTCCTCCATACCCTCTTTCTCCGTCTATAACCACTAACTAACAAAGTTTCACTCTAACAAGTCCACAAACAAAGCTCAAACAAGTTGACCAACAACATGTTACATTTTTTACGGCACATTTCAAAACCAAACTCAAACTTAGATTATTCAAACCAGAGATAAAAGCTCACACGCGTGTGAGTTCTCTCTCCTTCCAAAATCCACACTCAAAAACCAGATATGGAAGTTCCTCGCTTTCTTTCTCTGTTTCTTTTGATTTCATTTGTAATTCTTCGTGTGGTTGCCGGAACTGCGGAGCTTAGAGCTCTGATGGAGTTGAAGTCCTCTCTGGACCCAGATGGCAAGATCCTAGCCTCGTGGATCAGTGACGGTAACCCATGCAGTGGCTTGTTCGAAGGGGTTGCGTGCAACCAGAACCAGAAAGTGGCCAACATCTCCTTGCAGGGAAAGGGTCTTTCGGGTTGGCTATCTCCAGCACTGGCTGAACTCAAATGCTTGTCAGGTTTATACTTGCATTATAACAACCTTTCCGGTGAGATACCCCCACACATTTCAAATCTCACTGATCTGGTTGATCTCTATCTCGACGTCAATAGTTTATCTGGAACTATTCCTCCTGAGCTCGGCAACATGGCTAGTCTCCAGGGTAAGCTATATACAATTGTTTTGGTATAAGGTTTTTCTTCAGAGGTTTAATGTTACGAGATAAGTTGTTGCGAGTCTTGAGTTTATTCTGTATGAACAAGATGCCTCTAGTGCTGCAAATCGCTGGTGGTTATGAAAGTTTCTTGAAATGAACCCAATTAATAGTTGTGTCCTTTTTTCTTTTTTTTAGTGCTGCAGTTGGGTGATAACCAGTTGGTGGGGAATATACCGACACAGATGGGTTCCTTAAAGCAGCTTAGTACTCTTGCTTTGCAATATAACAAGTTAACTGGTCAGATTCCTCTTAGCTTGGGGACGTTAGAGAAGTTAAGAAGGCTAAATTTGAGCTTCAACAACTTTAATGGTACTGTTCCGGCAACACTAGCACATCTTGAACATTTGGAAGTTCTAGACGTTCAGAACAATTCTTTATCAGGAATTGTTCCTTCGGGTATGTCTCTCTATCTTTCTTTCCTTGTAACGAAGTTAACTTATTTTCCTCGCACTTCTCTCTATCTTTTAGTGTATTGTGTATAATGATCGAATTTTTTATCATGAAAATGAAGCATTGAAGAGACTTGGGGAAGGATTCCAAGGTGCAAACAACCCGGGTTTATGTGGAGTTGAGTTTTCTACTTTGAGAGCATGCAACAAAGATCAGGATTTAAACGTTAACCATATTGATACCTTGGATCGAGATCAACACAAAAGTCGTAATTCTTCGAAGGCTCTCCCAGAGCCTGCAAATGTTCAGTTGCATTGTGACCACACCCATTGTTCAAAATCAAGGTTTCCCCAAATTGTCATCACAGGAGGTGTTATAGCTGTTAGTCTTACATTCATATGTGCTGGATTTTTGACATTCTTCAGATACCGCCGTCAAAAGCAACGGATCAGCAATACATCAAGTTCTTCTTCTCAAGGGAAACTTAGTCCTTACCAGCCTAAAGAATTGTACACAAAAAGTCCTTCTGCACTTGTTAATATTGAGTACTATAGTGGGTGGGATCATTTGTCTAACGGTCAAAACGCCGATGCCGGTGGGTTATTGAATGATTATCTAAGTCAATTCAGGTTTAATGTGGATGAGGTTGAATCTGCAACACAGTATTTCTCGGAAGCCAGTTTACTTGGTAAGAGCAAATTCTCAGCAGTTTATAAAGGAGTTATTAGAGATGGTTCTCTTGTGGCTATTAGAAGCATCAGCGTGACATGCTGTAAAACCGAGGAAGCCGAATTTGTAAAGGGGTTGAACTTACTAACCTCTCTCAGACATGAAAACCTTGTTAGGCTGAGAGGTTTTTGTTGCTCAAGGAGTAGAGGTGAATGTTTCCTTATCTATGACTTCGCCACCATGGGTAACCTTTCCCAATATCTTGACTTGGAGGATGGAAGTGACCATGTGCTTGAGTGGTCCAAAAGAGTTTCTATCATCAACGGCATTGCAAAGGGTTAGTTGCTGCTATTTACCTACCTATTCAGCAAAACTTAAATACGCATCACATGTGTTATTGGTCTTGTTATCTTATCAAAATCGGTATTTCATCTCATTAAATTCTGCCAATTTTAGTTACTGAAATGAAAGCAACAGTTATAAGATGAAATAGTGATTTTGATGGGATAACATCACACAGTACCTGTATGTATCTAGATTTTTTCCTTACCTGCATTCTCTTGCAGCATACGGTACGGAAGAAAATTTTCCTGCCAAAAAGAAAAGTCCAGTGATGTCCTTTATGTTTATGCAAATGAATTAGAGCTGACAAAAAAGTCCAGCAATAATCATTGTGCAGAGAAGACATCGGAGGAGACTAATTATTACAATGCAATAATTCAAACAATTAAGACTGTCTTACAATTCTGAAGTTCAGGAACACTGAATGACACGCAGCATCAAATTTATTACTCTGTATAATATCTGCTTTGTGTATGACATTTGCTTATCATTTATGACCAGGAATTGGATATCTTCACAGCAATGATGCAAGCAAGCCTACAATAGTTCACCAGAATATTTCAGTGGAAAATATTCTCCTAGACCATCAGTTTAATCCATTGATCATGGATGCTGGACTACCTAAGCTTCTTGCAGATGATGTTGTTTTCTCAGCTCTTAAAGTAAGTGCTGCAATGGGATACTTGGCTCCCGAATACATTACCACCGGACGATTTACTGAGAAGAGTGACATATACGCATTTGGAGTTATTATTCTTCAAGTTTTATCTGGCAAGACGACAATAGGTAGTTCAATACGGACAGCAGTTGAGTCTTTCAGATTTGATGATTCTGTGGACGCAAATCTTAGGGGAAGGTATTCTAAATCTGAAGCAGCCACACTTTCGAAGCTTGCAATACAGTGTACTCATGAGTCTCCTGACCAAAGACCAACCGTGGTGGATGTGATTCAGGAGTTGAGTGTGTCTTCTGCTCATTTGTAATCATATACTACTGTCTATTGGTATTGGGAGACGTTTAAACACTTCCCGATAGTTGGGTTGGGTTTCATACATGCTACTATTTCGTTGAGCTATATACTCTAAAACTAGCCATTGCCAAATAATTGTGGATCTAAATGGATTCCTTTCCTGTTGTTACGAACTGGGATAGTTAAAATATGTTAATTCAGTTTTTTTGTAAATTACAGTGCTTCCTGAGATCTCAGCCCACTCTCGTGGTTTATAGTTGAATAGCTTGAAATACATTCTTCTTGATACTGCGAGAAACTTTACCGTGAGCTATATACACATGGAAACTTGTATAATTGAAAATTAATGTTCTAGAGCTTTTCTGCCGCATAATTACTAGCTCATACCTAAACAACGTTGAAACAACTGGCAAAGTATTGTTTTATGTTAATGTGTGTGGTATAGTATATTCCTTCCTAATAGCTACGCAAGCAAACACAAAATAATCCTATTTTAAGGTTCTATGAAGAGAAAAGTAACATGCAATCATATTCCTAAAATGAAACTCATTCCGCAAGAAAATTCACAAGAACTTCCGTCGTTATCGTTTCCCTTTTTTACCAACCACTCACCCACAGGAAGCCTTAGGATTACATGAACGCTCCCATTCACAAATTATTCGTAAATTACTTGCGCTTTGAACGACATTGGGCATCCTAGGCAAAAGCAGCGTGCTGTCCATGATCTTGAAGCCATTCAGAAGGCCACCAATCAGGTCTACTAGCGACAACCTTCACATCCTCTTGTCCCTGAATGGACAAGGCACTGGACCCCTTTAAAGCTTCCTCTAATCGCAAGAGCCCCAGACCACGACATCCTAGGACAGTAGTCACTGTACCAGATTTTTTGCCGGATGCTGTGTTTATTACTTCTGAGCCTGGAATGACTTTGCTTACTAACTCTGGAATAGCAGAAAAGGAAGGCTAAGAGTACATCATTATAATAATATATAACGCCAAAGAAGCCATATACTGGTTGTAGGATTACCTTTCCCATCGTTGTCCAAAAACTTTAGAGGAACTATCCGCTTCCGAATTACCCCCCTGTGATGTGTACGAGCAATGAGTTCTTGGCCAACATAGCAACCTTTATCAAAGCTAATTGCATTAAGACCTGCAAGATTATACTCCAGCGGTACCGCCTCACCTGGACGTGATCACAACATATTTGAGACACCGAACTTTGATCAAATGAATTCAATTGAGGATGAGTTTTCACAAGGAAACCTACATACCTTTTGGAATCTCTGTTGATCCTTCAGCAACTCCCTTCTCTATTCTCCACATAAAGAAATTCTGTTCATCGGTCTCTTTGTCAACCTCAATGAGAGGGGCTGAAACAGATAGAGATGAAGGAGACTCTTATTGACTAAATATCTGGAGATTTGTCACAATAGTACAAAAGATTGCATGATAAATAGACACATTTTGTTACTAGCAGCGAAGGAACAGCTAACTAACGAGTTATGGAACAGCTAACTAACGAGTTATATTCGATGGGAAGATCCCTCTGAAACCAAGAGAGGTCAATCTGGGATCCTTGAACCATTGCCACCCACTATCACTCCCATGCGAAGATGACATTGCAGTACTATCGACACCAGCACCCCAGCCAACAGAGGCTGCTTCTGGTTCTTCTACTTGTGAAGACTTCTCGGGAAGGCCAGTACCATAACGTTGCCAGCATGAGAAATCACTTGAAACATCATCAATGTCAACCTTTGACCTCAACCGGTATCTGCAGCACTAAAATGTTATGGTTTCCGCTCAGAAATAAGAACCAATAAATCAACAAGGAATGAGATCAACTGCAACCCAAAACCACAACCAAAGCATGAACCGGATTGCTCTGATCACGTCAAAAACAAGATGCCAAGGCAAGTCAGACGATCCACAATATTCAGAGGCTAAAAAGCTAGTTCATCAGACTTTATAGCATGCATATTCAGTGTAATGTAACCACACTTTATACCATGCATTTTCGGTTGTAATACAACCGGTATCTGCAGCACTAAAATGATAGGTTTCTACTAGGAAATAAAAACCAATAAGTGTAGGAAGAAGATCAACTGCAACCAAAAACCATAACCAAAACACGAACTTACTTGTTTTGATCACGTCAAAAACAATATGCCAAGGCAAGCCAAACGATCTACTTTGTGCACAGCTAAATATCTAGTTCATCAAAATTTATAGCATGCATATGCAGTGTAACATAACCACGACAAATGGATGCAATAAAATGGTATATGAAGGTGCAAAAATAGAGAAGTAGAGATGGGAATTACGTAAAAGGTCCCTATAAAAGAGGGACAGAACAATTGAGAGGAGGTTAGGCGGTTACTAATTAACTGAGACTTTTAAGGAGAGGTCTAGGGTGCTCTGGAACCTCACCTTCTCATCCAATGTGTTCCTTCTGAGATTGCTGAATAAGATTGTTGGGATATATCTGTCCAGTTCTTTTCATTGTTTCTTTTTCCTAATCCTATTAGATTTTAACAGTTCTATACCATTCAGTGTCTACCAGCTAAAGATTTAAGACAAATGCTAGGGCACTAGTCACGGAAACAAAAACGGAGTATTATTTTATAAATGGAAAACACAAAGATTGTTCAATGCTCCTTAGTGTGTTTGGAAGACTCATTAGTGGTTGGCATGAGGTTAAGCTTGGTGACAAGGATTGAACACAAGAACAATTCTATATTCTTCTACTCGTACTTGCTCCTCTTAAAAATTAAAAATTCATCTAATTAATAAGAGTTTGATTTCTATGTACTTTTCATCTTAAAACTTATATTCTGTGAATCAATCAATCAGAAATCATGGTAAATATAACCTTTTTAAGGCCAGGGATATATAATTAGCTGTCCAAGTGCGAATTGCGAAAATACTAATAAAAATGAGTTGCAAAAAAAGCAAAAATTAACTGTTAATGGAAAGTGAAGTAACTCCTCTCTCTCTCTCTCCCTTCCCATACATGTATCATCTATCTTTCTAAACACACAGAGGTGAAGTTGAGAAATTAAGTCTAAATCAAAGTAATGGCACGAAAAGAAACAATGATACATAACAGAGCAAATAAACCAAACTAAAAGACAGAAAGCTTAAACTCACTTGTTGAAGGTTTGCAACAATTCATCCAACACAGAAGCATCCACGTCAGCAAACAAATGAAAGGGTCTATCGGAATTGGACTCAGGAGCAGAACCGGTGTTATCGAGCTTGGTGTCCGTCGTGGGAGGCTTATAGAGAAAGAGGTCGTAGAGGAATCTCCCTTGAGGGGTCAATAAGGCAGCATAAATAGGAGGAACCGAAGTAGCAGGCACGTTCGGCGTGGGCAAGTTTTCGGTTTTCTCACCAATGGGGTCACCCAACCTCCGTACATCGTTGGTAAGGAGGCCCTGTAGGAACTTGAGGGTGTCAGGCCCGCGGAACCGTATAACGGAACGGGACTTGAGAAGAGAGCCCAAGGGCCCGGCACTTTGGACCTGGCTTTCGCAACGGTTACCGAAACTCTTCCACGTAGTGTGGTGAATGCCTCTGCAACGGCGGGCAAGGGATTTGGCCAATGCTACGCGATTCATGGGGATTGGTGATTATGGGGAAAGAAGGAGAAGATGGTAAAGTAGAAGAAGGTGATGGTGAGGCACCACCGAAAGGAGGTTGGGTTTGGCTGGGTGCGTGGGTTGTTGGGCGGTGGACACGTTGCTGGAGATGGATAGGTGTTCGATGAAAGTCGTGTGAGAGAATCCACTCGTCCGCTCCTGACCAGGCTAGAGCCTTTACTCAACTTCGCGTGGCTTCTTACATTTATTTGTGTGTACCCTACTTTTTTTAAGAGAATTCTTTTACCCTGTGAAATCAATCCTAATTAACCGTTTTTCTTACCGAGCATGCAAAGTGACACCAAGGAGAAATGGTGGAGTAAATATATTCGAGGATTGTTTTCAGTGAATAGTGCTGAGTTGCACATATATATTTGAGGGAGAAGGGTTGAATTTCATTATCACAAAGGTGAAGGGATTAGCAGTAACTATATTAGCGAAAATACAGACCTATTGCACAGCGCATGTATGTTCTCATTTTTTCAATTTTCATAAAAATTCATCAATAATTAAATTTTAAAATAATTATTAAATAAACTATTTTATAAAATAATTAATTTTTAAAATAATAAGTAAAATTGAAAAAATTAAATATATATACACAAAAAATATTTTCAAAACAATTGTTAAAAATTTATTTTATAGAAATGGTTAAAAATTAGTTATCTATAAAATAATTAATTTTTAAAACAGAAATTAAAGGTAAAACTGGGAAATGAGATGTAAACACAAAAAAAAAAGAATTCTCCTACTATATTGTTTTATATATATATATATATATATATATATATATATATATATATATATATATATATTTTACATACATGTTCTTTACTTTTAATTGAATTCTTTAACTTTTATTTAAATTTTAATTATATGGTGAAATGTTTTTAAATATGGTGAAAAAATGATACTAATTGTTAAATTAAGAGTATTGAAAAAATTAATAATTTTAATAATAATATTGATAATAATTATTATTATATTTTATTTTATAATAATTTTAAGGTATATTTACTTATTTATTCTTCTAATTTAGTTTTGTTCATTTTGGTCTCCTTGTTATTTTTTTATTCAATTTAGTTATCAAATTATTTAAAAATGTTTAATTGATAATTTCCCTTAAGTTGATGTTAACAAGTGACACAAAGTCGTAGATTTTAAAAAAAATTTAAAAATATATAAATTGTCATGTGTCAGATTATAATAATGTCACGTGACAGGTTATAATCGTGTCATGTGATAGTGTTAGTTGTTACTTTTAATTTAGTCATTTATATAAATTTTTTATTCAATTTAGTTCCTTTATTTTTTAAAACGATCTAATTTTATCATTTCATATTTGGGGAAAAATTAGTTATTAAGTTTGATTACAACTTATCTATACATGTAAAATATTTTTTTTTTTTAATTCTTACATCAAATCACTTCACCTCAATACTCAAATTAATTTTTTTTGCAATTTTACCCTTGTAATTTTTTACTCTTAAAGTTTTTTACACTTGTAAGAAATAAAATAATTTGAATATTTAAGTATAGTGATTTGATGTATAAATTAAAAAATAATATCTTAAAAAATATATATAAATTGTAATTAAACTTATTTATCAATTTGGTCTCAAATCGAAAAAGACAAGATTAAATCATTTTAAAAAATATGGAGTTAAATTGAATAAAAAATTAGATGACTAGATTGAAAACAATTCCTATCATATCCATTCAATTATTCGCAAACTTTTGTGAACTTTATTTTCAAATTTTTTTTCAAAATTGTAATCTTACATTTTAATTTATTAAACTTGCTTTTATTCTTTACATTCATCAAATAATTCATTAATTTCCACAAAATTTACTTTTAAATACTTTCATTTTCACCTCCAATAATAATAATAATAAATGTTAATAATTATTATAAATAAAAATAAAAATAACAATAATAAATAATAAATAATAATAATATATCAATTTTAATTATAAGTAAAAAATAATAATCTATTAAAAAAAATTATCTAGTTAATTCATTCACAAATTTCATAAACCTTATCTAAATACACTCACTTACTTTAAAAATCCTTAAAATAAATGAATAAAAACTTTATTTTCACATTTATTCGCTCTTCCTCTAAATCCATCATTTACAAATAAACACACCATCGTGTCATTTAAAATTAATTCATAGTAAACAACTTATTATTACAAGTCATGAATTAAACCGATGAAAATAAATTTGATGTTTAATGCAAAATGTGACCACTTTATCTTTTATGATCGGTGATAAACATCTTTCCTAATAAATTTATATTTTTAACTAGTGTTGGTTGAGTTTTCTTATGTTATTGTCGGGGTTAATAAATACTAATATTATTGTTTAAATAATTTAATTTTATAAAAATAATATTAACTTTACATAAGCATTTATTATGGGAGGAAGTTATGACCAAATTTGGGGAGAAGTGATTCTTTCCCAATACCTTTTTTCTGCTGCTGCTGATCAAAACCCAGTGACTGACAGATTTAGTAGGTACCTCCAGAAAAGTAAGTTCTGTTGCGCAATGTGAGCGACGACGACGCGTAGCATTGTTGTTTCTGTTTCACTTGAACACTATCTTCTTTGTAATTAATTTCATTTCATCGTAGTAAATATCTGTGTTCATTGTACAACAACCAAAAGGATTTGCATTACATGTGTTTGCTTTGCATGTATGCATGCATCTGTCATAAACAAAACTCACACAGCATTAGTGCATCACCACCCACCCACCACCACAAATCCACAGAAAACACGTTACATACAATAATAATATTAATCTCGTTACTTTTCACATCTTGTTTTGTCTAACTTTCCCTCACAAGTTTGATACTTTGCGTATGGATCAGGTTCTGTCACCAGAAAAAACTTTTCAAAGTCACTTCTCATGTCTCATAATTCAAAATGTGTTTCAATCAATATTTGAAGAAGAATGCTTGTGGTTTTTTTTTTTATTTGATTTTTGTGAAACAAAATGGAGTAAATAAGAAAATAAAATAAACAAGTTTAAATAACAACTAGATTAAAAAGTTAAATGCGATTTTGAGTGACAAAGTGAAATATTCTTTATTGTTATTTGGTTTAATTGTATTTCAGTGTTGAAATCCAAACACTGATTCTTTCTCCGCGGAGAAAACAAATATAGTACTACGTTGAACTAAGCCCATGGTTTAAATTTTAGCAGATTATAAATATGAACGGCGGAAGAATATATTAAAAGTACGGACTGAGGCCGGTTGTTATAAAAGATCAGGGTCAACAACCAAAAAGTGTACGCTGAATGTTCATGATAAAATTTATTTTAAATATCAAGATTGATATTTCTAATGGATTGATAAAAATTAATGGATATAAATATTATATTATTTAATATTTGTGAATTTAATTTTATAACTTCGTAATTTTGTATTTTTAATTACTTATAAAACTAATCTTATATTTACAAGAATTTTTTTTTTTTAAATATAAAAAAATAAACTTTTAAGATACTCAATAGATAACCCAACATATCTTGTTGGATGATTCAGAGTAGGAAAGTTGGTCACCATTTATTGCGTCCCGTTCTTTAAGTCAAAGAACCCCTTCTCTTGTTCAGATTGTAATTAAAAAGAAAAAAAAAATCTTAATAGTAAAACGTACTTTTCCATCTCGTGGAAGTGTTATTTTAAAAATTTAAGTAATTATATAAAAAAAAATAACGACTTTTACAAAGAAACTTGTATTATTAGTATTATAATAAAATAGAATGGCACTTTATCTTACATAAAGATCAGAGAAAAATAATTAATATGTAAAATTTATTTTGGAACAATTTATTAGTATTGACGGTAATACTTTTAGATCAATATTAGCAACATATATATTTTTCAGGGTTTTAACACGTTTTTTAACATAATTTTGCTATTTATTAAAAATTGGATAAAAATTAAAAAAGGCCATTTATCAAAATATTAAATACATTCAAAATTTTAATTTTTAATAAATTCAATCAATTAGATAAAATAAATTTAAAAAAAAATGCGTGAAGCCTTTTTAACTTTATCTTTCTTTTTGTAAAATTATAATCTTTTAAAAGTTGTAATCTCAATTTTTTTATATTTTTATTCTCCTCGTGGAGGTGAAAAATGATATTCTCTCGACAACATGTGAAGTTATTTTCTAATACATTGCTCACTCATACTTTTACTTATTTTTAAATTCTCTGAATTTTAAACTAAAATTGTAAAAGTTTCAAGAAATATTAAAATATAACTAAACATTTCTTTTACAATTTAAACATTTTTTGATATGTAAAAGAACATTTAATATTTTCAAGATTCCATACAATAGGATACTTTTAAAGAAATTATTTCTATTTATTAATTACTCTTTCTGTTTTTTAAGTGCCTTATTTTTAGATATTTTTTATTTATTTAACAGTTAATTTTATAAAATTCAAATAATATTAATATTTTTTTTCTATTATTAGAAATAAAAAATCTTATAAATATCATGAAAATTTATTATGTTTGTATTTCTCTAAAAATAACTTAAACAACGCTTAAAAATATTGGAAGGAGTAATTTGTTGATATTGTATTATTCAATACTAATAGTAATTAAACAAAATATAAAGAACAATGACAATTAAAACTTATTTCATTAAACATATTTAACTAATTGATTTAGTAAATTTAGGGCAACCGGTCAAGTAATTGTGATAAAAGGAACGTGAGAACCTAAGTGCTGACGTTAATTAATTAACATAGCCAACATTGACCTTTTTTTTCCTGTATGACCAGAATTAAAAGATTTTTTTTCCTGTAGGTTGCATCTAAAATTTAACAAGTCTCTCTTCTATTTTATAATTTTTTAATTAAATCTAATTAACAATAACCTTTTTATTAAAATTAAATTATTAGAGAATGTTATCAACTATACTGAGTCTAAAATGGCTACATACAAGGTTATACACGCTTCTAGGTTCAGAAGTAAAGTTAAAGATGTTAGTCAGAGTTGTTTATTGGCAAGTGCTTGACACGTTTGAATAAGACCTAGGTCTGTATTCTTGGTAGATAAATTATATTTTGATAATTTTTTAATAATAATAATCCTTAATATTTTTCTTAATAAATAATTAAATGAATAGTTATTAACCAAATATCATTTACTCAATAGCCTTTTTCTTAATTATTAGCTAGGGATGCAGTGATCTCGATTCAATTTCCTTCTGGAACCAATCTTAATCCTCTTTCCACTTTGTACTTCCACGTATTCGTACCATTTCACTTTTGACCCTTGTTTTTGCATTCTTCTACTGTCTTTTTCTTTCAAGCCTGTAAAGCTCTTATTCGCAAACTGAATCACCTTCTTTAACGTGAACCCAAGCATAAAGATAAAACATTTCTTCACATTAGCTAATAAAAAAATGAATTAAAACCAACCAAATTATAATATTTTTTTTATGTAAAATATGTCCTCCAAATCCTCAGATAAGTATTAATAGATTGTTCAGTGATAAACGGTATATTCTGCATAAACTGTTTTACTGCTTAATAAATATCCACATTGGCTAAAGTATAACCACAGTTTATGTATTTTAACGTTCGAATGTTAATAATATCAATCTAGATATTAAATTACTAGTTACATATATTAGTAATCTACGCTGTTTGCTTAAATATCCTAAAATTCTAATTGTAGTGATGTCACTGACTTATATGTTGAAAAAGAAATATATTAAGTCACATTTTAATACTGTAAAGATGAAACAGAAAACATAGAAAAATATTTATATATACAACATTCTTCATACGGCTTTTTTTATTTATATATATACATGTAATAATGATAAAATTAAATAAATAAAAAGTAATATGATACATGTGTGAACAAAATGAAGTTTGATACTTTGTGGAACGCGGATATTTTTGTTGCATGACCAATATGACGAGAGTCGGATTTATCGGCAAGGCCGCAAACTGCATCTAAAACACGACTTATGAAAAGGGCATGCCAACCACGAACAATCTAAAACCACCAAAACATAGGCAATCAAAAATTTGGAAACTAGTCACTGTTTTTTTTCGTTCCAATAATATTTATATAATATATATTGACCATTTTCAAATTTATTTTGTTAAATAAAAAATGAATTTCCCCTCACAAATTGCCACGTCATACACCTGAGGAAGAAAGAACCGAGAAAGAGATGTGAGTGGAAAAAGGGTGTTGGTCTTCGCCCCCAAACCCCACCGCCATCGTAATCCCATACGTTAGTTGAATCAGCAAAGCATGAAAAGTCAACGGTCTCTGTCTAAACCCAACCCTTATCCCCTGCGCCTATCCTACATAAATTAAACCCACACCCTTAATCCTTCTTTTCCAAATTCACACTCTCACCAACACAAACACCAACACCAACACATCACACCCAATATGAAACTAACCTGGTCACCTGAGAGAGCATCCAAAGCATACATCCATACAGTTCAATCTGTAAGTATAGATTATTTGATCGATTCAATTCAAACGTTGCTTCTTTTTTATTCTTTTATTAATCATTGGTTATTGATTACCTCCGAGTGTTGTGTTCTAAAGTAATTTCTGTGTTTCGTGTCGTGCAGTGTCGGGTTTTCAGCGAATCGGGAGTGGCGGAGTTCATTTCCGCGATGGCAGCGGGGTGGAACGCGCAGCTCATAGTGGAGACGTGGTCGCAGGGAGGGCCTATTGCCACCAGCATCGGGCTAGCCGTGGCGCGGTCGCACACGTGCGGAAGGCACGTGTGCGTGGTTCCCGACGAGCGCGCCAGGTCGGAGTACGCGGAGAGAATGGGCGAGGCAGGGGTCGCGGCGGAGATCGTGGTGGGGGAGGCGGAGGAGGCGATGCGGGGTTTGGTCGGCGTGGACTTCTTGGTTGTGGATTCCCGGAGGAAGGACTTTCCGCGCGTGCTGAGGCTGGCGAAGTTGAGTAACAAAGGCGCTGTGTTGCTCTGCAAGAACGCGAATTCAACCTCCAAGGGTTTCATATGGCGGAGCTTGGTGGCGCAGGGTTCTTCTCGGCGCGTGGTTCGTTCGGCGTTTCTTCCGGTGGGGAAGGGACTCGACATGGCACACGTGTCTGCCTGTGGAAGTAATAGCACGGGACGTAGATGGATTAAGCATGTTGATCAACGATCAGGGGACGTGCATTTCATTCGGAGATGAACAGTATATATATGTTCAATTCTTCTCTTATGTAAATAGAGATTGTGCATATGTATGGATATAAAGCAAAGGATCCATGTTTAAACATGTTATTAGACGGTGAGAAGGGGGCAAAAACTAGTAGTTATTTTTATCTGGCTTCTTTTTTTCTTGTAACATGATGAACTTTGGTGTATCAGAAACCATTGCATTTATTTGTTTATTTATTTAGAAAATGATAAACATTCCTTGTTCCTCTGTCTGTTCTTTTGTTTGCCCTGCGGTCGTGTTAGAAACAGTCATGCATTTAGTTGAAAAGTTGATCAGAGTTTTGACGCCTTAAGATGCAATGTTCAATTATGTTATTTGTATTTGGAAAAGTCGTGGTTTCCAGTACTCAACTCAGGGCATCCACAACACGAAACAACTTTTCAGATCCTTCCAGAACACTGGCTGCTGAATAATGGTTGTAATTGGCAAAATCATGTAACAGAAAATATGAGACACAGTTGTTACTGGAATGAGTTGAGGCAGTGAACTATGTTGTCATTATTAGGGGAGTTAAGTTCACTTTGTTCTTGGATCTCACCTTTCTCGCTTCAGAGTCTCACACTGTTCTGCACTTGAGGCTTGACTCTAGAGGATTGTAACCACATCTACTGAGGAATATATATTGCATGCTCTGATTTAGGTTGCGTCTGATCAAACTTGTATACCTGAACAATTTTCATCACTGTCCCTTTGAATCTGTGTATGTGTGTTGTATTGAACATTTTATGACTTAATATTAATAAGAATGACATTATTATTTAGTGAAAGTTATATGATTTATTCTTCATCAAGTTTTATGTTCATTTCTCTTTCTCTTATAATAATATGTGATATTTTTTAAGTGGTTTTGCACTTTTTCATTTTTTTATTAGCAATATTTCTAAAATCATTTAAAATATGTCATTGTAAAATAAAATTGTCAAAATTTAGTAGTCAAAATATCATTATTCTTTTTTACATGATCCATCAGAAAAAGACTCCAACAATTTTTATTATTACTTTTTTTTTCAGAAAACACGTTAATCCGATTTTATTGATACCTCAACAAGTGTTCATTGATAAATAGATGTTACTTTGAATATGTTCTATTACTAAAAGTGTCACAACATCAATGATAAAATATAAAAACAGAGGACGAGTTATCAATTCTTTTAATGGACCGCGTAGTGGCATTGAGCAATTTTTAGAAATGCTTGTCAAAATCATATTGATATTTTAATAAATACTTCACAATGCCAATATTGAAATGTGATTTTTTTTTGGGATAAAATCATATGATTCCTGAATAGCACAGTAGATAAAGAAAGTTTGAAAGGCACAGCTAACTATAGTTGGAAATAAAAATTAAAACTTTGACTACTCATGTCACTTCGATGAATACAAAACTAGACACATCTCAATAAATCATTCAGCAATTTCATTATTGATATTGGGTAATTGTGAAAGAATTGAATCTGAGTAATTTTGCTTTAAAAAATATTGATATGAATTAATGGAATTCATTCTCCCTTTTTTATTTTGAATGGTGAGGTAAATGTTTATCTGTGTTAGATGTAATCAATCCGGTTTATACGGGTTAAAGATAAAGTTAATTTTAGTGTTTTTTAATTACATATTTACATGTTAAAATAGAGCAGCGGCTTCGTAATAAATTGTTAATTTTGTTATGAAATAAAGTGAATAATAGATAATAGAGAATAGAGAATAAGGAGCAACTTATCTGTGTATTATTATTGATGGGAAGAGTCCTATTTATAAATACAATATGTAATCCATAAAGGAAACAAATCAACTTAGTTAAGACAAATAAATATTTAGCATAAAGAGTAATGAATCATATGAGTAAATGTATCAAATTAATGGACAATCATTAATTCATAACACTCCCCCTTGAGTGTCCATTGATAAAGAATGTGCCTCGTTAAAACCTTAATAGGAAAAACCATTTGGGATAAAAAAACCTAGTGAAGGAAAAAGAGTACAACATTATGTATTCTTTAATACAATATTGTTCATCACATATTCTATTTCTTCCCCTCATGTAAATTTACATCATTAAGGTGACAGAGTCCGAATTTGTGAGTCATTTGCTCAAAAGTTTTTCTTGGCAAAAATTTTACAAATAGACTTGTCATATTTTCAGATGAACGAATTTTTGGATATCTATATCATCCTTTCAATTGAACAATACACTATTGTCTTCATATATGGTTGTTGATTCAATCTTTCTCGGGGATAGTCACAAGTTTCTTGCACATGTTGAATTATAAACCTTAACCAAACATATTCACAACTTTCCTCGTAATTTTGTATGATTAGACGATGTTGCTACTATGGTTTGTTTCATATACCTTCATGAAACCATTGTGCTACCACATGTGTACAAACATCTTGTTTGTGATCAACCATTGTGACATTGTAAGAATATGTAAAATAACATGCATATCCATAACCCATTGGTCTGAATCTGAATCATTTGGATGGAATAAGCTCATATTCGTAGTACCCTTAAAGTAACAAAGTATATGTTTTACTCCAAACCATTTTCTTCTTGTAGTTGAAGAACTATATCTTGCTTAACAAATTTATAGCAAATGCAATATTAGATCGAGTATAATTCGCAAGATACATTAGTGTTTCTATGAC
>Ga0214544_1006964_pt1 | contig 20349 bp, 19 predicted proteins | sample CNSS3metaG_FD_160074 | JGI IMG/M metagenome (GOLD analysis project Ga0214544, IMG submission 160074) | Root nodule microbial communities from cowpea collected in UCLA plant growth center, Los Angeles, California, USA - CNSS3 | ecosystem: Host-associated > Plants > Roots > Nodule | place: USA... | reverse complement strand
CAATGGTCAACCCCATCCTTAAAAAAAAAAAAATGAAAAACAAAACTTAGAAATTGAATTTGGAACGGTCAATAAAAATGTCCTTATGTATTGTATGCATAAGTTAATTTTATTTGTTCAATTGCATTATTTATTAGAAAAAAGCAATAGAAATATTTAAAAGTTATATAAAAACAAATTGCAAAGGAAAAATGATAGTTTAATTATAATATGGTTTTTATATTTTAAGTACCTACTGACTTAACGTATTTAACCGGTAGTGTTGGTTTGGTTTAGAACTTCTGGAAAAAAAAATACGAATCTCAAACCTCATCTAATCCAATCCAAAACTATCTTAACTCAATAAGATAATAAATTTGCTGAAACTCAACTCAACATTCTCATAGAACCCATAATAAGATATAGAAAAAAAAAATGAAAATATCAATATTTAACTGTGTTTTTAAGACCTAAATTTTAAATAAAACAAAACTAATATATATTTTCATAAATGTAACGCATCATTCTAAATCATGAAAAAAATAATTGACTTGACAACAAACTAGGAGAAACATTTAACAAAAAGACAATCTCAAACTCATTATATGTGATATATGGATTTACCAAAGTTTGAATAAAATAAAAATACATACAAAATTAATTAATTAGTCCTTTCGGCCATAGTTTTGTGTGCATTAGAGAATAGTAGATGAGGAGTTAAACCAGCCATTTCGAACCCCAAACTAGTAAATAGTGACAAAAAAGTGAGAGATATGCAAAAAATTAACTCTCACCGTTGACACATTACCAAATCAATTTTATATTAAACAAAGAATCTCACATCTCATCTTATCTTTTAATACTAGAAATAAATAAATAAAATTAATATAACTAAATAATATACCCATACTCAATTAACGAAAATATTACATCATAAATACTCAATTAAAAAGATATAAAAGCTTTAAATATACTTAATAGATTAAAAATAACTAAATTCATGACTCATTTAAAACATAACTAACATATATATATATATATATATATATATATATATATATATATATATATATATATATATATATATATATACTTTTCGAGACTATTTCTCCTTGGAACAAAAATCACCGTCATTATGCAACAAAATTTGGCTGAACCAATAACCGAGTGGTACTTTTGTAATTAATTTTAAATATTATGATTTTTATGATATTTGTTAGGACCCACGATAACTTTCTTTCGAGTGGCTCCGCTTCACCCTCTGAATTTTTCTGACAGAGAAATGTATGAATGGCTAGTTAGTTTGTTAGTTCTCTGATTCTGATTTATTGAAAGGTGTTGGTTGCATTATTGCGTGCAGTGTTTGAAATTGTTTGAAGATGGAAGAAAGTGCATTGAGGGCCATGGACGCTGAGCAACTGAGAGAGCACGCTCACAAGATGGTCGATTTCATTTCCGATTACTACAAAACCATTCAAAACTTCCCCGTTCTCAGCCAAGTCCAGGTTCTTCATTCTCCTCCTTCTCTTCGAATCAATGCATTTCTAGAACTGATTTTACGTACATGCTGCTTCATCACTCTGTTTCTCCAATTTCAGCCAGGTTATCTGGGGAACCTTTTACCAGATTCTGCTCCCGAGTATCCTGACTCCTTGCAAAATGTTTTGGACGGTGAAACTTCTTACTTCGATTCTCAATTACCCTTTTTTGTTTAGTGCAACGTATTATTATTATTATTATTATTAGGGTCCTTTTGGATCAACTTTAAACAAACACTTCTAGACAAGACAATTAAGAATTTAAGTTGTACAGCGTCTTCCAATGTGGTTTTAAATTTGTGGTTGCAATGCAACACAGTTGCAGATTTGTTGTGAACCTTGGCGTTGTAGAAGATTGCTGGCCAATGCGGCCGCAATTGCAGCAATCAATACTCGTTACGGTTGCAGACAATTTTAAAACTATGGTTACAGAAGAGGTTTAATTCACTTAATCTTAATTTCTTTTATATAAGTGTTAAGAAAATTTTCCGGACAAAACCTTAGTAGTAGCAGCAGCAGCAATCGTATTTTCATTAGTTTAGTAGATTGTGAAATTGTTTGAGCAATGCTAGCGTGATACTGTTTGTCAAATTGTAGATGTAAAGGAGAAAATACTACCAGGGGTGACGCATTGGCAAAGCCCGAATTATTTTGCGTATTTTCCTTCCAACAGTAGCATTGCTGGGTTTCTTGGAGAGATGCTCAGTGCGGGTCTTAACATTGTGGGTTTCAGCTGGATAACTTCTCCTGCTGCCACTGAACTTGAAAGCATTGTTCTTGACTGGCTGGCTAAGGCGTTTCAGTTGCCTGAAGAATTCTATTCTACCGGTAAGGTCTTGGGATGCTGTATAGCGTATGAAGATACAATATGCACTACTAGTTTTTGTTTTTTAAGCTCAAGTTGGGTATTTTGTTATTTTATTTTGTATATGAAAAGGAAGAGATTGTATTCTCATGGGGTGTTCGTGTCTTAACTGATAATTGTAGAAATTATGGGATTCTAGGTACAGAGGCATGTAAGCTTGAGAACAGAGACTGATACTTTGAAGTTCATATTTACCTGATATGAGAGAACATATTGGATGTGTTACAAAACATAAAGCGCTAACCCTCACCGATATTAATACCAGAATCATTCCAAATTAAATATGAAATCAGATGATGAAATATAAGAAAATAGGGTAACCAATCTAAAACGTATAATAATTATAATTTAATATACTCTAAACTATTGTAAAATATAACTATGATATTATGGGAATCCTCTAGAAATTCAAACTCTAAGTCTATAATTAAGCAAATAATCTTGCAATAAACGAAGTTCATCTTGATGCTTCGTCGGCCCTTCCTTTTGGCTCCTGAAGTTCTTTTGTGAGTTTTTTTAGAACACGAGTCATTCTTTGTCTTGTCTTTTTCTTCTTCTTTAATAGAATGTGGACTTACATGGCCTTTATACTTTTCTGAATTGATATCTTTCCTTTATATTGCTCGAAGAGTAAAAGGAGAAGGAAAAGAGAAAAAAAGAAAATGGGTCAGTTCCATAAACAGGACTCATTCAGGTAGGTTTGCATATGAAATATCTCCTGGCTTTGGATGAGCTTGTAATTTGTAAACTCAGGCCTGAGATTTTCATTAACCTTCAACTCGGTTGAATTTTATAGATAATAAAAATGTGAGCCTAAATTGCATATGAATAATTTATTTGATAGAAAAGCTCAAATACACTATGTAAACTTTGACTGCAGGGAAAGGTGGTGGAGTTATACAGGGAACAGCAAGTGAAGCTGTACTAGTTGTCCTATTAGCAGCACGTGACAAGATCTTAAGAAGGCTTGGAAGGAGTGCCCTTCCTAAGCTTGTGATGTATGCATCTGATCAAACACACTCTGCTTTACGAAAAGCTTGCCAGGTACCTCCAATGACAGATAACAAAGAAAATGACCTTATCTTATGTACTCAAGGACATATGGATTTCCTTCTTGTTCATTTTCACTGTCAAGTTAACTTTTGTTGATCAGTGCTCCTAGCTTTCTGACCTATTTTAAACACTGAACATTTCTTTAAAACTTTTCTGTTGTTATTCCTTGGCATGAGTAGGTGTATCGAGATTCATATCAACTATAGATATGATCAATGTAATCATTATAAAGCTTGAGTATCTCTCTTTATATAAGTAAAATTTACGAGCTTGAATTACACTTTAAGCCAAAATTCGAAGAGAGGCCTTATAGATTTTTAATATTCTATTTATTTTGATTATGATTCGTTTTTTGTTTTATCCAAGGAAAAGAGTTGGTTATCTGTTAAATCTATAATCATAAGCTTCTTGTTAATAGTTTGCAAAATGGGGAAATAACAGAGATTTTTACTCAGTTAAATAAATTGTAATGGCTGTTTGTTTCCTTAATTACATGATTATCATGCTCTTTAGCACCAAACATATGTATATGCCAGTGTTACGGTGTCACCTGGAAACATATGACCTTAACTTTGATCACAACACCAAGTTCAAACTTATTCAGCCTATAGTCTATAAGTAGTTAATGTGTTGTTAGAGAAAACCTATTCTTCTGTAAGTATTTTAAAAATTTGTTTAGTATTTATCACCCAGTTGATCAAATGATAGTCTGATTCCATTTCTGGTATGAGAGTCTTCCTGTTTTTCTTATATGCATTCTTGAATATAACCAATGACATAATTTTTATTGTAATAGTTTTGAACTTTTCATTGGCAGATAGCAGGACTTAATCCTGAGCTTTGCAAGTTGCTTAAAGCTGATTCTTCAACAAATTATGCACTCTCTCCTGAAGTTCTTTCTGAAGCAATTTCAAATGACATTGCTGGCGGTCTTGTACCCTTTTTCTTATGTGCTACTGTAAGAATTGAACACTTACATGAATTTGTAAGAAATTGCTGTATAATGCATGGCCTTAACTGACCATTATTTACGTGTCTTATCTCCAATATTTTATCATACATGTTCAGAGAATTTCAAATAAGAAATTTCAGCTCATTTGAGCATAGGATCAAGGGATAAATGTCCTTCTTCATGTTGATACCTATGTACCGTCTCTTAATTATTTGTTGCTGGGAAACAAATGGTTATATACCTACTAATAGGGTCTATGTTAGGACTAAAGGCGAATGTTTATCACCCTGGAACTTGGAACTAATGTTTTGTTGATGAGTGAAAAGTATCTGAATTTTGATGTAACTTGAGGTAACTTAAGAGTCCATTATTTTTGGATATTAAGTTTCTTGCATTAATTGCATACATTACCCATTTATATATGCAGGTTGGCACCACTTCGTCAACAGCTATTGATCCACTGCCTGCATTGGGAAAAATTGCCAAGGTAATACATTTTATGGAGTTGTGATGTGAAAAAAGCTAGTATAGTCACTGATTCATTGTATTGAGGTTATTAAACCAAACGTTTATTTAAAAAAAAAATGTGACTCTCAAGGAACAGGAATGCAGTTAGATAGATGAAAACCCATAAATGACTATGCAGTATGTTATGAACTCAAGGATATAATGATACTTGTGGAGTTGCAAGAAAGAAAAGTTCGATACATGAGTATTTCAACTGTTTTGGCTCATTGTCCCTGCTTAGGCTTTTAGGATGAGTGGTTCATAAACCTCCGCTGACCTGCATCAAATTTTGTTTGTCCAGTCTTTTGAATGTATTTTGTAGAGCTATGAAATCTGATAATGCTCTGTTGCCTGTCTTTTTTGGCAGACCAACAATCTTTGGTTTCACGTGGATGCTGCTTATGCTGGCAGTGCTTGTATATGTCCAGAGTACCGCCACTGCTTTGACGGTATTGAAGAAACAGACTCGTTTAACATGAATGCACATAAATGGTTCCTCACTAACTTTGACTGTTCAGTACTTTGGGTTAAGGTATCCATAACGCATTTTTTATCTCAATCTCACTTTTGAATCTTTATTTGTAACATTTCAATGTACTTCAAGATAAGAGGTCAAACTTATTACGAGTTGATGACACAGGACAGAAGTTTTCTGATTCAATCACTGTCTACAAATCCTGAATTTCTGAAAAACAAGGTAAGTTTCTATTGCATGCTCGAGGTTTATGCTGAAGTTTAACTGCAGGAAGTTTTCAAACTTTTGAATAATCCTTTTTAGTTTTTCTTCTCTTTTCTGTGTGTGGATCTTACATTAAGCTATTATATTCCATTCAGTCAAGGTGTATAGACAGCATCACATTAAATTTACAAGTTGGTTCTCTAGATGAAAATTAAAGAATATGACTTGGTATTCCAAAAGAAAAGAGCATTCTACATTAAATGAACCCAAACGGTAAACAAATACATGTTAAGGAAAGAGAGAGTGAAACAAAATTGAAGCATCTAAAAATGTCCTCTTTTTCAACTTCCCTCAGAAAGGTGCTTCAAATGTTATGAGTGATAAGTATTGAATACTTATGGGAACACTCAGAAATTAACCGGGGGCATTTGTTTTTCAATTCTTTTTCTTATGTATCGACGTAGAGTTAATTTCCTCTTTCACTACGAACTAGTTCTTATCCCGAGTGAACAGAGTCAGTGTCACTTAAGCATGAAACTTGTCATCTGAAAGGTCGCTGCTATTATTATCTATTCGTGGTTTTATAGTGTGCTTATGTTTTTGACCTTGCAGGCCTCTGAAGGAAACACGGTCATAGATTACAAAGATTGGCAAATTCCTCTTGGGCGTCGCTTTAGGTGGTTTCTTGGTTATTTTCCTTTGGAAACGTTTTCATTGTTTCTTTCTCTCTATCTATACATAGATATATTTGTATTTGGTATTGAAATCTCTCTTCTCCTCGTTGAATTATTTTGTACCCGAGAATGTTCATGCATATCTTCGTCTGGACACATAAATCCTCTTTATTCGTGCATTTGGGCTCTAACTCATTTATGCCTAAAAGTATTAATAAGAGGAATGCTAATAATACCCTTTACTATTGCTTTAAATTTATTGGAAACTATGAAATCTGGATAGAAAGTCCTCACGTGATATGTGATGACTACCAAAATTGTATTTTTCATGAATTTCGGTGAATAGTAAAGGGTGCGTTCAAAAGAGTGTATTGTTAACATTTTTCTTATTAATTTTTTGTGATCTTGATTTTAATGTTTTTTTTTTTGGATTTTATGTACGTCTGAGTTTCTTTTCGATGTTCCCCGTTTTAAGAGATTACGGGAACTCTGATGTCAAAACTTCTATCAAATCATTGGTCTTATATCTTTTTAATAAATATTTCTGTACACCTTAGAAGTTTATATTTGCCAGCAAATGTGTGACATTGTCTATTCACTCTACTGGACTCCAGATCATTAAAATTGTGGATGGTGTTGCGACTTTATGGTTTGGAAGGTCTGCGAAGCCACGTAAGAAACCACATTGAGTTAGCTGCTTATTTTGAAGAGCTTGTTAATCAGGACACAAGATTCAAGGTACTCGTCCTTCTATGAAAAGCATTGTTCTTAATTTCTTAAGGCTTATTCTTAGTGTGGTCCCAATATTTGTTGGAATTATTTGACGTGGTTTTTCAACTTTTTAACCCAATATAGTTTTTAGAGGGTGATAACATGAAAATATATGATAATAAAAGGATTGGTACCAAGTTGGATAACCCAGTTATGTTTGGACAATGACACCTCATTACACCATGTGACAATATGACACGTGACAGTAAAGGTTGATGTCATGTTGGACAATGCAGCCACGTTAAACAATGACACCTTATAGTGAAGGATTGATATCATGTTGGACAACCCAAGACGATGACACTTGTTATTTATATTGTCGGTCACCCGCATGAAGAACAATTTAACATAATCAACTACATGGCTCTTTTTAACAAACATAGATATTACACTGAGTAAAAAAAAATTGAGGGACCACATTCCGATAAATATTGAGATCAAAAGTGATATTAAATCATTTCTTAATTTAAAAACAAATTATCCTTTATGTGGACAGCAAAAACTAGGTATTAGAGAATGCCTTCAGTCAAAACATGGTCCCTTCTTTTTTTATCAGCCAAAATATGGCCATCTAAATAATGTTTTAAGTCAATATATGCCAATATTGAATATTTTTCCTTAAGTAGTTTATTTACTTATCTGCATATGCTTTAAAATTGCAACAAATTCCCTTCCCAGGTGGTTGCACCTCGCACATTCTCCTTAGTTTGCTTTCGGCTATTGCCCCCTCTCAATTCTGAAGATCATGGTAATAAACTAAATAGTGATCTACTGGACTCAGTAAATTCAACAGGAAATATTTTCATATCACACACGGTAAGCATAAATTATCTTCATAATTTTGTAACTTTTGTTCTTTATTCTTTCTTTTTCACTAATTTTCTTTCCCTTCTTGTTACCTAATATGTGCAGGTTCTATCAGGTGAGTACATTCTACGTTTTGCAGTAGGAGCACCATTGACAGAAAGGAGGCATGTCACTACTGCGTGGCAGATTTTCCAAGATAAAGCCACTGCTCTACTCGAGAGTTTACAGGATTAATAATATGCTCTCAGCCTCGAGTTTCCCGATACAACATTAATTTGTGATTTTTTTCCTTTATTTTTGATTCCTTTTTTTTTTTTTTAAATTGTCATGTGCTGAGCTGTAAACTTGGTAGATATTTCATTTTTTTTTAAGCAGCAATGTTATTTTTTTGTTAATAGTCGATAATACTCTCCAATTATAGACAGCTCAAAATATTTTTAACACAAGAATCAGATTTTTCTGAATTTTGGAATAATTGTAATTTTTAAATTTAAATGAAAATTATTTAGTTAATTAGAAACTAAATTAAACTACGAAATATATTTATATCAAATAACCAAAATTGGTGATATTACAGAAACTTAATAACTATTATTGGTGTAAAAATATAAACAGTTTTATAATTCTTAAAATTTAAAGGTAACTGTAGAATTTGCTATACAGGTGCTCTATTAAACTGTGAAGCATAAGGTGTCCCTTTACTTAAGCGAAATAAATGTTTATGGATTATTAGTCTAAAAGTGACGAAATAGCTTTTAGTAATGTCCTCCTATATTATCTAAGTATTCTTTTTAAGAATTTAAATATGAATTTGAATTTCACATTATATAAAAATAAAAAAAAGGTAATATATAAAAAAATTTACAAAATTGTTATCTTAAAGTTATGGAAATGAAGTGGTGACAAGTTTATGGACTATGTAATATATAGAAGAAACTATAAACACATTTCTTTCAAGCATTTTGAACTGTTAGAAAAAAAATAAATCTCCACAAGTTATTAAAGGCATATTTTGTCCAATTTTATTTAAAAATTTGACTTTACTGAAATCAATAATATATTTTAGTTGTTTGTTTCCTAATATCTCCTAATTATCTCAATAAAATTTTATTTTAACTAGTTGAATAATGAATAAATTACAATGCTTACTATTAGAAGAAAAGAAGAAGCAACTGGCATTTATTAAATATAATTATCTCAATAAAATTTTATTTTAACTAGTTGAATAATGAATAAATTACAATGCTTACTATTAGAAGAAAAGAAGAAGCAACTGGCATTTATTAAATATATAAGGTGTAACATCCCGTTTTCATAGTTTTTTTTTAAATTATTAAACAAAACATTTAAATTTTAGCAATTCAGAAGCAAATGATGACATAGGCCAGAATAATGCAATACAGTCATCCTCAAAAATAACCATACATACACTGATCAACCTATACTGTCCGTACACGACAAAAGGGATTACAAAATACCCGATCAGCTAAGCAAAAGAAAGAAAAGGTCACATATGCTACTGGTACGCCTAATGAAATCATCTCACGTCCCAGAGGGTGTATCCTCACCTGCACGTTTATCTGCTCACGCCATCCAATCGAGACGATCTTTGCAAAGATAGAAGACACACACAAACACACCATAGAAACTAGAAGGGTAAGCTAACTTGAATGAAGAGTAACCATGCAATTTATTTTATGCTAAGGCAGAAAACAGGATTCATTAAACAGTCTATCAAAAATCATCCAATTAATTCCAACTATAACACCACACGCCATTCTAGACTCGATATCCGGATTATGTAAGTGGCATTGGAGCTCTTGGTGACTTGCACTTGAGATGGTTCCTAAACTCTGCAGAGTTTTAGGCACAAGGGGTATTCACCCCAACCACTCTCAAGGTAAATCCCATCACCTCTATGATGGATCGGATTCATAGACCAGGACCTCCTGCTACTTCCCCCGACGTAATCCATCATACTCTACTTGAGTCTTAATGGTTACTGGAAGCGTCAGGATATCACCAATCTGAGTCCTCATGCCCTTACATTTACTAAACCACATTCCTTAGGATTTCCCTTGACATCCTAACTCTAACATACTTCCATTCACATCAAATTCACACTCAATTCCATCACACAGTCCAACATGCATAAGGATCACATACAATATCAACCATCATCATCTTAAAGCAACCAATCTAGCATCAAGAAATCAAAACAGTGGGAAAACCAATCTTCTGCAGGGAGTCTCGCTTAGGCTAGAGGGTCTCGCCTAAGCTAGAGAGTCTATCTCGCTTAGGCGAGTTGATCTCGCCTGGGCGAGACATCATACAGTGGCGAATTACAAATCCTGGGCGAACTCTCGCTCAGGCTAAACTGGCTCGCCTAGACGAGATGTCATCTCGCTCAGGCGACCTCAGCTCGCCTAGACGAGATTTCGCACAATGACAAGGGTGAGCTTCTGGTATTTTCGCTCAGGCGAGACCAACTCGCCTAGGCGAAACCAACTCGCCTAGGCGAAACTACCAGGAAATCCTCCCTGTTCTGCACATGCAAGCTCGCTCAAGAACATCTCCCACTCAATTTCACACACCAGCAGTCTCAAACATCAATTAAACAAGCAATCATGCAATTAAAGCACTCACGAACACAATTCACATCAAAATGAGTTACAGAGTTAGCTTCCCTTACCTATTCTTGAGTTAAAGTTTGGGTGAAGACAACCTAGAAGAGGGGAGCAGAATTCCTCAGCTGAACCTAGAAGAATTTATCATCAAATCACACAGGAAGCATGAGCACTGGATTAGACTCTGAATGGAAGCAGAATTTCGAGTTGAATTTCGAATTCAGAATTGAAGCTGCAAGGAAAACTTACCTAGGAGATGAGAGGCTATGAGTGGAGGCAGCAGAAGGCTCAGGCGTAGCTTCTTCTTCAGGACCTAATCAAGAAGCAAGGTTGGTGAGATGGAGGCAAGGGTCAGAGAGAGGGAGACAGAGGGGAGAGTTGAGTTTGCAGAGAAGAAGAAAATGAGAGTGGGTTTGATTGTGTTTCTGAAAAAAAGGAGTGTTGCATAAGGTGTTACATATGTTAATATTATCAATATGATACACTTTTTTTTTACAAGATTTAAATCCATGATCTCATGGAATCTACCTAAATTTTCCAATACTTTTGACCTACCCTATCGGTGGATTTCCACCAGGTAAATAAAAGAATTCAGAAAGTTATGTGAACATTTTGTTACCACATGTTACATGGAACATCCTATACTAAATAAATACTACTTGAACGTGTTCTTAACGCCGTTGGAAATTGAACATCTTCACTGATATAGCAAAGACCAATGCAAAAACCACTGGGAATGCAACCATCACAGCTGCAACCACTCCAAGAAAATCATGCTCAAAACCGAAGTAGCTTCTTACAAACCCTTCTACTGTTGTTCTTCCGTCACTAGATTCCATGTTTTTGTGTATATCTCCATATTGTGAAGCCACCAATCCATACAAACTCCATGCTACAGGGTTAATCCAACTGTACCATCTCCACCACACTGGGATTCTCTGTCATTATACATAAAAGAAGATCAAAATAAGATAAAATACATTAAGATATTCTTCTGTGCTTGGAAAGTACTAATCTACAATAGTGCATGAGTTTGAAAGGGAGACAAAACTTACTGGTCTTGGGACTATGAATCCTGAGAAGAGATTCCACACTGCATAGAATGCAGAGGAAACTATAGAAGAAATGTGTTGGTTTGGGGTCACTGCCACTGACATCATGCCATAGTAGGTGAAGGTTAGGAAGGTGAAGTACATGAAGAATAGGTACCAGAAAACTTTAGTCACAGTCCATTCAAAACCAATCATGGCATAGATTATGATGCCATATACCACAGCTTGTGCTAGAACATATGGAAGCTCAATTACAACCTGCAAAACAAGAAGATCAATATCAGAAAAAATGCAGAGGTTATGCATATTAGCAGTGTTATACTCCATATTGAAACCAATTACTGATGTGTACAATTTCCTAAGAGACATGTTGCAGCCTAGGACAATGTAGGACTTGTGAGGATATAGAAACACTCAGAGGAAAAGTTTTTGATAAAAGGAATTGCTTGCCTGAGCAAAAGCATATGGCAAAGCTGAATACATTCCAGCTGCTTTTTCCCTGTAGAAGACAGTTCTTTCAACAGCAACCACTGGCTGCACTGCATTAGCATTCTTAATGCCAATAAGAAGAACAGCAGCATACATGGAGCCCATGGCATTAAAAAGATCTTGTTGTAGGTCACTGCAAAGATTGATGTCAAAATTTACTGTTAGATCAAATGCTAGTTACAGGTTGTAATAGTTTGAAGCTATAACATTTCTAAGTTTGTGGATTGTTTTGTTCTTACATTTTGGAGCCAAGGTTCCAAAACATGCTACCGATCACAACAGCTACAGTGGTGGAGTAAAGAAATCTAATGGCAGTGTATAGAGGATTGCGCCAGTAAGACCAATGTTGTTTCCATAAGCAAGCCATGCATTGAGTGAAGAATGAAGTTGAGTACTGTGAAGGAAAATAAAGGTCTTTGGAACCAGGAGCTGGAGTACTCAATTCTTTAATAAGTCCTTTGTTTCTCCTGAAAAAAAATGCCAAAGTTTAAATATCAGTAAACATTCTACACTGTCATAAAAAAAGGCTTGTACTTTTTGCATTATAAGTTCTTTCAGTGAATTATATCTGAGTTCTACTCTACAGTTTGATTACACTTCACACAACTGAAAGTACCTGTATAGCTCTGAACTTTTGTACACCTGTGCAAAATCGATCCCCAATTCCATTTCTTTTGCTGAAGTTGAGACTTCCAACATCCATGTTGCTGGATTATAGCCATCTTTAATCTTACTGACACCTTGGATTTCCTTCAAGATGAAAGTATGCACATGAAGTTAATGATATGAAGCAAAACACGAATTCAGTGATCCTTATTTATCAATGCAAATTTTCTACCTCAAAGTAACTAATTAAATGGGAAGAATGATGTCCAAGTGGCCCCACATATATTTCTTGCCCTCCTTGCTTCATTAGCAAAAGCTGCATTCATAGTGACACAAAAAAAGGATTAGAAACTCAGAAATGGAAGAGAACAAATTGAAATTGCTACTTTTTTAAATTCTTCCTATGTTAGTTACCTCATCAAAAGATTCAAATATATCTATGCTTGGCTGATGGATGGTGCAGACAACTGTTCTTCCTGTGTCTACTGTGTTCCTAACTGCTCTCATGACAATTGCAGCAGCTCTTGCATCTAGCCCAGAAGTTGGCTCATCCATGAATATTATGGAAGGATTTGCGACAAGTTCAACTGCAATAGTCAACCTCTTCCGTTGCTCAGTTGAGAGACCATTAACACCAGGTAATCCAACTAATGCGTGCCTCAGTGGCTTCAGTTCCACAAGTTCCATAACTTCCTCAATGAACATCTGCAACCATTTAACACTGTCAAACTTGGTAACGATGATTAAAGGAACCTTTTGTAACTTTAGTTGTTTGATGACATGATGGTTCCAACCAGGATTGGTGAAAGGTACTAGTTTTGGAGCTAATACATTCATAAAAGATACTCGTGAATATTCAAGTGTTCAAACCAGTTATCCTCGTATGCAAAACTAAAAAGCTAAACTAACCTTCCTTGTTTCATCATTGATTTCTGGGGACAACCGAAGCCATGCTGAATAAAGCAGGGATTCATAGACTGTAACATGAGGAGAGTGGATATCATTTTGCTCACAGTATCCAGAAATCCTTGCAAATGTTTCTTGCTTTTTTGGATAACCAGAGATTGTGATATTTCCGCCAATATAACCCCCAGTTTTTCTACCAGCAAGTACATCCATCAGAGTTGTTTTTCCAGCACCAGTCACACCCATTAGAGCAGTGAGAACACCTGGCCTGAAAGCTCCACTGACACCCTTCAAAAGAACCAATTTATCCTCAACAACACCTCTGTTCCTCATTTCCTGCAAGTATTTAATAATTTCATGTCACAAGAATGCTAGAAAAGATAAACACAAGCATTTTCAATTTGTTTTTTTTTTTTTGTTTCCACATTACCACTGGCATGTCGACAGAATATGTTACATCATCAAAGGTGATGGAATGAGGTTCAAATGGAAGAACCATTCCTCTTTTCCTGTTATGATTTGTCTCTGCATCAACTGCTTCGTGCCTAGTAGATGAAGTATGGGGAGAAGTGCTTCCACTTGTACTTTCACCATTTCTCACTGAAGTAACCCCAATGTTAGCCTTAAGGTGTAAGGTGAATTGAAATCAAATATTACTTATGTATATATAGATATTATTCATTTGCAGTTGGTATTGAATTACCTTTATTTGAGTACTGAGAAAAGCTATGTTTTGTGTTCTTCATCACATTAGTTCCCTTTTTACTACCACCATTCTGGTCATTGCTTTGAGATTCATCTGATATAACAGCCTGATGTTTCCCAAATGCTGCATGATTAATTTTGTGAAGTTAGTACACAGGCATACCTTTTGGTAGTTTGTCATACATTTAAGGTACTCACGATTTAAGTATTTAAGGGCAAGGATGTAGCCAAGGTTGAAGAGTAATGTATATCCAATCAAAGCTCCAACACCTATCCAGTACCAATATGACTGAGTGAAGAATCCCCGAGATTTCAAAATTTCAACTCCTAGAGGCTCAGTAGAGTTTGGTAGAACCTGTCATGGGAAAATATGTTCAAATCAAATGTCATATTATTTATATTATAAACCATTGGAAGGCATGAAAATAAAAATACAGATTAGTTAAAACTTACATGTCTCCATCTTTCCCCAAGAAACTCATTATTTACCATAGCATTTTGCCCATACATCATAGGTGATATCCAGAAGCCCCATAGCCACCATTTTTTTATGTTGTCTGGGGGATTAAAGGGCACAAAGATGCATTGTTAGTGTAGAACATAAAGTGACAAAGCCTAGAATGTTTAGTTCTGTATCCTTGATACCTTTTGATAGGACAAAACCACTCATAGAAAAAAGGATGGCCAGTGTAAACGACCCAAGTGTTAGAGCCACTGTCATTTCCCTCCCAACTGCTGCAATTAATCTGAACAGTGCCGAAGCCATTTGATTTACAAGTGCAAGAACAAGGTATTGCCTAAACAATCTGCATTAAGTTGACATATAAATGCTCTATTAGTTATTAATAGGATTCAAATAGAAAATTATACAATAGAGAAAGTACTAATTTACTAGTTTGATGAGTACATGTGAAAGCATAGGTTTTTTACCTTCCAACATGTGGATCAAAACCAATGACATAGTAGGTAAGGAATACCCAAACACCCACTTCCATAAAAGTCAAAGGGAATTTTAGGATCCATGCAGGAAGAGCATACACCCATGAAGGGAAAAAAAGATAATCCCTTTGTTTGTAGAAAACAGGAAGCCTTGAAACAACCATGGAAAGTTCAGCCAATCCATTGAACATAGTCACAACAACGCCATAAAACAAGGCACCCACATATATGCCTCCATGAGTCACTGAATCTCTGTGCATCTCTGTCCGGAAGAAAATGGTCATGGCAATAATTGCCAATGCTGCGAGCTGAAAGGAGGGGAAAGTTATCAGTAAGAAAATAACAGCATTAGATGATAATGATAAGACAAAAAAATGAAGCATTCAATTTCAAAACCTACTTGGAAAAGCTTGAAGGTGTAAACGAATGAATTGCGTTTCATAAGTAAATATTCTCTGGACAAGCAAGCTTTTAGCAACTCCCATTTTCCCACTCCATACTTTTTGGTTGTCAAGGCAGCTGGGTGACTCTTGGACTTGTCAAATTCAGTAGCAAGTTCTTGAGCAAGGCTTCTCCCAACATGAAATGATTTATGTGTCTCTGAAAACTCTTTGGCTGTGACAAATCTATAAGGTTGATCTTTGTGTGCCCAGTACTGCTCCTGATCCTTCCTTGATGTTACCTATAACATAACATATTAATGATGAAAATTAAATGTATGAAACCCCCTTTTACCAGAGCAGACAGATTGAGTTGTTGAGACAATACACAAGAACACTTACCTCTTGCAAAAAGTCTGCCACCCCTTTCCTCTCAGGACATTTAAAACCCATTAATTCGAAAAATTCAAGGACATGCTCACGGGGACCCTGATACACAATGTGACTATCAGAGAGTAGAATAATGTCATCAAATAGATTGTAAGTCTCTGGTGCTGGCTGCAGCAGCGAGATGACTGTGGTTCCTTTGAGAATGTGAACATATTGCTTCAGTGAATTCACAATTTGAAAAGTTGTTGAGCTATCCAACCCAGTGGATATTTCATCCATGAAAAGTGCTTTAGCTGGTCCAACCAGCATCTCCCCTGTATTCATAGATATATAATTATTAACTAATAGAATCTTGGAATCAAACTTTCAGGAGATTAAACAAGATACACTTCAAGATTGAAATCAGGTTAACTTTACCTGTTGTAACACGTTTCCTTTGTCCACCAGAGATACCTCTTAACATAGCATTTCCTACAACGGTATCAGCACAAACCTCTAGTCCCAAAATCTGCAAATGCATATCCAAGAAACAAGAGTCTTTTAACCGAAATATGACATGGATGGAAAATGATCAGAGATTGGTTTTAATGTATAAATTTTACCCTCAGTACGTAGTCTGTTATCATATTTGCCTTCTGGCCTTCAGATGCTACAGCCTGAGCATTATGAGTCAAAAGAACAACCAATTAGTCATCAGTCATTCCAATTTCTAAAACCAAACAGCTTTTGATATTAAAAACTTGTTAAGCTGTCATATTTTTCTTTCACACTTTGGTCTGAAACGCTACTGAATGCAAGTCAAATATGAAAAACACATTCTTGGCAGAAAAAAAAAAATCATTACCTTCATGTAGGCATCAATATCTGGATCAGGCTTGATGCTTGCCTCCTTTTCTCTTCTGGACAATTCCGCTAGCAAGTCTACAGATGTTAGACATAGTCAAGAGTTAATTTCCTCAAAAAAGTCAACCTGTGTTTGGAATATTGAATTTAATAATGAGTGTAAGCATAAAGAATTCCGATGAACTAACCATAACGAGGTCCAACTCCTTGGACTCTTGCCGAGAAGGCCAAGGTTTCTCTAACTGTCATCTCTCCGATGTGAAGATCATTTTGATTCACATAAGCAGCGGTTCTTTGGGGTACAAACTCATTCATCCCGTGACCATTATAAGTTACCTTTCCAGAGATCTGATCAAGAAGTAGCAGAATATTAGCTAGAGCTTTAAGATAAGAAAACAGAACTAAAAGCATGCTAACACTGTTACACAAAAATAAATGATTTTCGTAACAAAAATCATTACCTTCAGTTTTGGATCAAGTTTTCCAGCCAAGGCTAACAGGAGTGTGGTTTTCCCAGAACTTGGAGGGCCTAAAAGCAATGTCATTCTGAAGAATAAAAAACGGAAAAATCGTGTTATATTAGTCCTCCAAAGAGATATCAATGACAATAACACAACATCAGTACCTGCCAGGCTTTATTTTTCCACTAACATTCTGGAGAATGTTTAAATGTTGTTTCATGGTTGGAAGTATATGAAGAGAGTTCATCAGGCCCTTGAAGAACACAAATGAAACAAAACGTCAAGTTAGTTACTTCGCTAAGATCATTTAGCAAGTTCGACCATATAATTAAATAGGTACTGATATACTCACCTCCACTATATTAACCATGAAGTTAGTGAACGTAGGCAAAGCTCTAGTTCCTACACGAGCTTCTGCTTCGATGTTCAAGTTCTCAAAACGAACCTCTATGGTAGGAAGATCAATTCCAACTCTAATATTATCCAATCCAAGAGGAAGAAAAATAGGAGAAGCCATTAGTGCGTTTGTATTAAAATCAAGAAGAATGAAACGAGAGTGAGATTCTCACCTATCGATTCTGCTCTTGAGCTTGAGCAAAAACCTCTCATTGTCCTCTTCTGCAGTTCTGACGAGTCTTTCAAGCAAAGCTCTCTTTTCTTGCAACCCAAGTTTCTGTACATCGATCTCATTGGCTTCCCCATCAGGTGAGGTGAGCAAAGCTTTCCTCAAACGTGCAACCGTGGGAAGCTTCTGAATAGCAGCCCATTTGAGAGCCTCTTCATCATTCTCCTGTTCGAATGAGTTTGAGAATATCTCTGCGTCACTGTTCCTCCAAATGGATGAACTTCCAATCCTTAAACTACCCCCACCCTCCATGTATCTCAAGCAAAGTCTGAACCTTTATGGCACCCCACTTGAACTGCAGACAAACAGTACCCAGAAGAAACTACAAATCTGGAGAAATATCTACTTTAAAGTTTGTTTCTTTTGCTCTTGTTTTGCATGACCCAGTAGCTTTTTTCTTTCCCTTTTGGGTGATTGAGATCTAACAAAGGTGTTGGGATGTATATATAGGGAGAGAGAGAGAGAGAGAGAGATGGAGAAGGAACAGGAGTGAGATGATAAAGGTATGTCATTTATGTCAACGTGTCAAACTTGGTGGGAGAGTGTGACATAAAATAGCATGAACACAGACATAACATAGCTGGGTTGTTGATGTTGCTTGCAAATGAGGGAGACGTTGAAGGTGGCCACGACCATGGCATGCAACAACTTGGTTTAGTTTGTTTTGTCTTTTGCTTTCTTTTTAGGAAAGGAACCAAATTGGAAATGTGGAAGCTGACATCACTCATTATGTTATGTTATCTCTCTTGTACCTTGGAACTGTTACTCAGATTTTGGGTGTGGATTTATTGGGGTTTTTCTTTTTTATAAATGTGTACATATTCACTACAAGATTTATCTGGTTTGGAAAGTCAACTCAAAATGTGATGGAAAAACAAGAGGAATTGTATAGAAGAAAAATTTTACGTAATATATTGTCCTTTTTTGTTATTATTATTTAAATTGAATTAAGTGTTTATGCATATATTGTAATAGTAATATTTACAAAAACAAAATAAAATCAGAGTTAAGATAATAAATATTGTATTAAAATTTTGTCTTTTTGTCAAAGTTAAAGATAATTTTTTATATTAATACTCATACTTTTTCTTGATATTTTAAATTTATTTATTTTCCTTAAACACGATTAATCTTAATGTTCTTGAAATTTAGGAGTTGATTAAGTTTTCTTTTAACTGTCCCTTACTGAGAATAAAATGACAATACTATGTTATTGACATTGCATTATTAAATTTTTAATATATGGTTTTAAATTTCTGAAATTAGAAAATAATATAAAAATTAATAACTATATATTTGAGTTGACATGGAATAATAATAAAAAGTTTACTTCTTACAATTTTCAGTAAAAAAAAATTAAATTAATACAATAAAAAATGTTGTATTTACTTTTCTTCTAAATTATTATACTAGTTTAATTATTCGTGTTAAAATTTTATTTAGTAATAAATAAATAAATGATTTCTTACAAATATTATTAAGTTAAAAAAATAATATGTTACAAACTATTTCATCAATTTTTCTCTTAATAAACTTTAAAATCATGTTTTTATAAAAAAGTAATTATTTATTCAATATAAAATTTAATTTTTAGACATTTCTAATGAATATTTTTTTATTTTATTCAATAAATATTCCATGCTAAGTCACATATCAATTTTAAATATATTTATTTTTATTAAATACTAACTAAAATTATTTTGATCATTACTTATTTTAATTAATCAAATTAATATAATTTACATCAAACTTTTTATTCATTTTTTCTTATTTAATATTTTCATTTTTTTAATATGAAGCTTTGATTAATTTTTATTGAAAGCTACATGGTTGCTCTTACATTACATAAGCAATGATGTGAAGTAAGAGGCTGATATATACAGTGATGTTGGTTCGAAGTTGGATAAGGAAAAATAACAGTTAAAAACGAAAACGACACGTTATGTGATGTATGTGATGTGATGTGATGTGACATGTGTGGGGTTATGTATGTCCAACCCTTTATAAATTTCATCATCACTTATGTGTATGTATGTTCCTAATTATGGTAGCAAATATTGACTTCATTATGATGAATTACAACATCTAATGCAAATAATGGCGACATCATTCTTGACTAAGGGGTGTTTATCAGATTCAATTATTATAATTAATAAAAATAAGTACAAAACATATGCATAGTTTATGATTGATTTTTAATTAATTTTGGCCTTTGACTTTGAACTATAAAATTAATCTCTTAAGACAGAAACTTTGAATTTAATTCAACAACATCGCATACCTAATACAATTTCGAGTTTTGTCTTATTTCCATTTTATTTATTCTATAAATAATATTGAAAATTAACATCATCTAAAAATTTATAAACATCAGCCATATTATTATTTTAGAAATAAAAACATAATAAGATATATGGTAGGAACAAAACACGGCGAAAAAGATAAGGCATTACATAAATATTGATTATTTTAATATAGTTTTTTCACTTTAATATATATAT
>Ga0214544_1006963_pt1 | contig 20355 bp, 12 predicted proteins | sample CNSS3metaG_FD_160074 | JGI IMG/M metagenome (GOLD analysis project Ga0214544, IMG submission 160074) | Root nodule microbial communities from cowpea collected in UCLA plant growth center, Los Angeles, California, USA - CNSS3 | ecosystem: Host-associated > Plants > Roots > Nodule | place: USA... | reverse complement strand
TATATATATATATATATCAACGGTATTTTTATAATTTAATAAATTTAATTGTGTTCTTATGTCTATCCATATATATTTGTGCTTTATAGATTCTTCTGTTAGTATGTGCGTCCCGGTGTATATTTGTGCATGAGTGCATCCATGTTTGTGTGCGATTGTGTGTTTGAGGCTGTGCATTCGTGCATATGTGCAAGAAGACTTAATTGATTCTTAAAATAATTAACGGGAAAGTAGAGTCGAATGAACTTTGACATGTGCATTATTAGTCTAATCAATTATGTTACAACATTTTATTAGATGTAATTCAACTTGTGGTCCCTAATAAGTTGATGTGAAAATTGAGGGGTTTTGGATCAACTATGGTATTAACATACCACTTTGTGAAAATGAAATTGAGGAGTTTAAGGATGATGTTAACATACTACTTTGTGAAAATGAAATTGAGGAAGATGGTACTGAAAAATAGTTTAAAACAGTTGACAATGATAAAAGGAGAAATAAGGCTAGCACAACTGATTGTTAGAGATATTTTAGTAAGATTGGGATAGATAATGATGGGAAAGAATGGGCAAAGTGTAATGGTTGCAACAAAGTTTTTGTGTGTGGTTGAAGAAAATATGGAACTTCTCATTTGAATCGTCATGTTATGAAATGTGATAAAATCAAAAGTGAAGATATTGGCCAAATGATGTTAGATATGCAAGGAAAATTGAAAAGAAAGTAAATATATCAATCAGTACACCATCAGATGTTGTGTGAACTAATTGTTAGGCATAATTTGCCTTATAAATTTGTTGATTATCTTGAACTTAGGAATTGGATTAGCTACTTGTGTCCTGATGCAATTATGGTTAGTAGAAACACTACTAAGGCAGATATTGGGAGACTCTATAACAAAGAAAAGTTAATTCTTAAGAATATGCTTCTTTCCATTCCTAGTAGGATTTGCTTGACTTCTAATTTGTGGACATCTATTAATAGTGAGGGATTCATAGCTTTGACTACCCATTTTGTGGACTTGAGTTGGAAATTAAATAGCAAGCTTCTTAACTTTTGTTGTAAGCCCCCCAACCCCACACACAAGTTTTGAGTTGTCTAAGAAAGTTTATGAACTTTTGCAAGAGTGGGGATTAGAGAAAAAAGTATTTTCTATCACTTTGGACAATGCTTCTGCAAATTATGTGCTTCAAAATTCTATGAGAACTCAACTTAATCTACATAATGGCTTGATATGTGGGGGAAATTATTTCACATTTGTTTTTGTGCACACATATTGAATTTGATTGTGCAAGAAGGATTAAAGGTGTTAGGCAATGCTCTGGATCAAATTAGAAATAGCATCAAATATATTAGAGGGTCAAAGACTAGAATAGTAAAATTTAAAAATGTCTTGACAAATTTGATGACATTGATTATTCATGTGGATTACCTCTTAATGTCCCTACACAATGGAACTCAACATACTTGATGCTCAAATGTGCCCTAAAATATCGACGTGTTTTTGGAAGTTTGTCATTGGTTGACGAAAGTTAGAAATATTGCCCTTCAGAGGAAGACTAGGACAAGGCTGAAAAAATTTATAGGTTTTTATTGCTTTCTATGATATGACAACCTTACAAGTTTAGAAGATTCAAAGTTTGTTGATGGAGAACGTTAAGGATGAGGATGAAGTAATAAAATATGGTTGAATTGATGATGGTCAAATTTCAAAAGTATTGGGATGAATATAGTATTGTACTTGCTTTTGGGGCAATTTTAGACCCAAGAATGAAACTACAAACATTGGCCTACTGCTTTGAAAAGATTGATCCACTTACTTCTAAATCCAAATTAGCAAGAATCAAGGAAAAGTTGTACAACTTTTTTGCTGGATATAGTAAAAGTTTGCCAACAACAACATCATCAAATGTTTTGAAGCGCAAATAAGGACAATCTTCTTCTTCCTCATCCGCTTCTCTTCCATATCTGCTTCTCTTCCACATCTAAGCCTATTTGATGTAAGTTAATGGTTTAAATTAACTTGAATTTATTTTTTATGCAATTCATCATTATGATTTTACTAACTTATTTATTCAATGTTAATAGAAATTAAAAGAGTGTGATAATGAATTAGGTAATAGATTTGGAAATAACAAACTTAAGACATATTTGGAGGAACAAAATCTAGGTTTTCGATTTTTGGAGCACATGGATGTGTTGGAATGGTGGAAAAACAATAGTCTAAGATTTTCTGAGCTATCAATAATGGCTAGAGACCTGTTAAGCATTCAAATAACGACTATGGCATCTGAATCTTCTTTTAGCATTAGGTCCCAGATCCTTAACAAATATAGGAGTCGACTCTTGCCCGAGAATGTGGAATCCAATATTTGCATTTCTAGTTAGAAGCACGATTTTGTTGAGTGTAATTATTTGATTCTTACATTCTATTATATTTATGGTAAAGTCATTCATACTTTATATTTATTGTTTTTGTTTGAGTGTATGCAGAAGATGTAGAAAATATTAGTTACCAAAATGTGGTGGTAAATGAAAGGTCCTTTGCTCTTGCGTCCAATGTTATAAGCATGGAAGATGAAGAACAATAGACTATCACCATGAACATGTTTCTTGGACTTTTTTTTTTTATTTGAACTTTGTTTATTGGGCTGTTTTCATGTTCTAAGACTATTTTTATGGATTATTTTATGTTCTTTATTGCACTTGATATGATGTCCAAGACTTGTTTATTACACTTGTTTTTTATGCTCTAAAACTTTATTTTATGGAGTGTTTTTTATGTTGTTTGTTGCACTTGTCCGAGTCTTGATTTATTGCACTGTTATGATGCTCTAGGAATCGTTTTACTACTCTATTTTTATGTTGTAGGACTAGTTTAAAATGTCCAAGAATTGCTTTTAAGTTAAAAATGTCCCAAATGTGCGGACTAGCTCACAGCCTGCGACCCAAGAAATGTGTGGGGCAGGCCAAGGATTCTAAGTCGCATAAAGTGTGTGGGACACGCCAACTCGGCCCGCGATATGTAGGCCTTATGAGGGTCAAGCCTAAACGGGACAGACCGACCCATATTACCACTCTTATCCTCTATGTGTGTGCATCAATGTGTGTGTGTGTGTGTGTGTGTGTATATATATATATATATATATATATATATAAGAAAACAATGACCTCTGGATATTACCCAAATACGCCAACTTAAACGACTAACAGCTGTCCAATTTTCAGGTTTTTTGGTAATTTTCCCTTCTCTTAGAGATGACCCGTGATCTGCTATTACCATTTCGCTTATGGACTAATTTAACCCTGTTATCAAACATCTATTTCGTTTAATTGTTTGCCCATAAATGTAATATCCACTTTCCCGCCTGTTTGAGTTTTGGGTGGAGGGAATACTGTGCACTGAGTTGATGAATGTTCCATCCGTTAATAAATGTTAGGTCAGAGTTAGATTGTTATAATATTTTGATTTGTAAGGCTGTTCTTGCGTGGTTCCTTTCTCCAGATTTCCTACCTTTGTAAAGGTATGCCATTTCCATTCTTTAGTTTTTCGTATGTGGTTTTTTTTTTACTGCATGGAAGAATTTAGTTTTGGGTTGTTCTTTCTTCTGGGTTTCCTTGGTTTCAAGGTATGCCATTTATGTATCAAAACTTTTTTTGCTTCCTCTTCTGCTCATCTTAAGTTGTTATTTCGTATTTGGGTTTTGTGGGATAATCTTCATTTTAAATAAAGTAGTGTTGGGTGGTTCCGTTGTCTGCATTACTTCTTCTCTGTTCCCCCAGTTTCCTGAGGTATGCCATTTTTTTGTTTGTTTGTGTGTCTGAGTTTTTGGTTGGATTCTCTATCTCAGTTGTTTTGAGACCATTTTAGATTTCGTGTTTGTGTTTTTTAAGTTTCGTACGTTGGTGTTTGGTGCTTGATTTTGTATGTTTTACCAGGTATGTATTTTAATGTTATGTTTTCAATTTTTCTTAGTACCTCTATTATTTTTACTCTCATGATTTTGTTGTATTCATTTTGAGCAGGTTTCTTCTTTCTTCATTGTTCATTGCTTCTAAATCTTTCTTATTCTTTTTCCGCAAGTCCTTTTAAAGAGGTTTACTCATATTTCTCTTTCCCGTTAAAAGGTATGATCTACATGTTTCAGTTTCCATTTTAAAGATATTGTTTTTTACTTTTATAGTTGCTTCTTCCGGATGTCCTTTTACAAGGTTTACTCATTTTTGTTTCCAGCTTGTAGAGTCAGCTACTAGGCAACTGAATCATTGTCAGGTATTGTTATATTTAGATACAACCTTTGTAATTATATTGCATAGTAGTAAAAATGTTTGGTTTTTCTAAGCTTTTTTATATGATTATTGTTGCTATTGAGATTGTTTCTTCAATTTGAAACATTTTACTGATGAATCCAACTTTCAGATAAGTTAAAGTAGTTAGTTATAGCCTCTCATATCTGTACATTCTAAGCTTTTGGCTTGCCTAATATATATTCCTATCTCATTTGGATTAATGATTTTATCTTGAAGTAAAGACGTATAAAACACGAGAGTTCATGAGAAATTATATTCAACTAAAACATGAAATTCAATTAGAAATTATATCAGGAGTTCCTTTTGTTGGGTGTTATAGTTTCGTTCTTGCAGCTGACTAAAGTTGGTTTTGCCTTGTCTGAATGGCTTCAAGTGCAAAGTTGATATTGTAAACATGTCCAAACAAGAATGAGTTTTATGCATTTCCCCATATATTTTCTTATTTCTAATCCCCATTATATTTTAGATTAATGTTTGGCAGGCCAACGCAGTCAACCTTCAGGAACACGTACCTGTGCAGTATCCTAAAGTTGTTTTGTTCATGGAGGTGTACCATAATGTTCGCAAGGGTACCAAGGTATTTGTCAAATTTAGAAAGACTAATAATCTACTCTATTGTATAAATTATCAGGTCATTGGACCTATAAATGCATCAACATGTTGGTTATTTTAAGAAATATGGACAGCTAATTCTAAAGAGACAAATATAGAACTTATACACAATGAGCACCACGGTTTTGATAGTATTGAATACCATTCTGATATGAACTAAATTGAAATTTTATATTTGATTTGTTGAAGGAATCATGAATCGCTACCATTCTGAAATAACTGTTTAACCAGTAGGATATCTGTTCTTTAAATTTTTGGTAGATTCAGGAGTTATTAGTTCTTGGATGACAGACTCTTCCTATAACCACTAAATATAGTCTTTACTTATTTCAATCTTTACTATATTTCAAGTATTCGAAATCAGGTTGTTGATGAAGTGTTTTACCAAGTAAGATGCAACAATCAGGTAAATATAGTCTTTAATAATATGGACCTATTTTTATTTTACTTTCTTATTAGACAACAATTTTTTTCAAATGATATTGTTGATTGATCAACATCTAAAGCTAAATAAGGTAACTAGAGGGTATATGTTCTGTTTACTAGAAGATAACTGGAATTGTTTAATGCAAGTGCATATTAAGATAGTTTAACATGACACTTTATTTTACTTTAGTAGAATATTGATGTGGATTTCAGATTTTTTTTTTTGTTTTAGGGTTATTTTGTTATGAGTAACTTAATAATGATTTAAAGCTGTAAATTCTTTTTTTTTTGGATAAATAATGTACATTTTAGGATCATATCACATTCCTTTTTTTATGGGAGATTTTAGCGAGCATCCTCTTAATGTTTTCTTAATTTAAATAATAATATGTTTCTGTTATTGGATTTCCTTACAACCCCTGATTTAGCATTGCTCATGCACTTTGCTTAGGTCTTGCATCCTGGCTTGGAGCTAAGGTTCCCATTCTTGTGGATTCTGATATGATTAAGCACAAATATGATGCAACCACATCAATTGAATCTTAGTTTCTCACATGTCTAACTGAAACTGTAAAAGTATAACTTAGATTTATGAAAAAATTATGGCAGGAATTATGGGCCAAGAGTAGATATCTGGAGTGTTGGAGTCAGTGGCGGAACTTGGATAAAAAATGTAGGGGTGCCAAATAGATTTCTTATATATAATTTTTTTTAGTTAGAAAAAAAGCTCTTCATCTTTTCTCTTCATTTCCTCTGCTTAACATAATAGTAGAATTCAAAAAAAATATTACTATCATTCATTATTATATCATGCTATTATTTCATGATACTAAACCATCAATACCATTTTAGATAAGTCCTTCGTACCTTATCAATTTGATTTTGTGGTATTGTCAAATTTGAGGCCGTTTTTCTCGCGTTATAATGAATTTTTAAATTCATTATATTATAACTCTAAGAACTTTAGATATTTATTTTTTATTGTCTTGAATTCATGGTTCTCATGAAATTTCTCAAGTTTAGTTAATGTAAATGCAATTTTTTTATCTTTATCACAAACCTACCTCTTTAAAAAAAAGAATCAATTTTTTTACTTTTTATCATAATCTTTCTAATATAAATTTGTCATCTCTTGCCTATCTGAAAAAAATAAAATTTATATTCACAAATCACAATTATCACAATACAAAACATAACAAAACTCATATCACTTTAATTACATAAGCAACACGGTATGAATTCAAAACTTAAAAAAAAAATTACCATAGGCAGCAAAAACCACAAAATCCCTAAATTTTACAATTAAGGATTATAATAATATGAGAAAAATTATAATTAGGTTCATACCATTTTCATAAAAGAATCCCTAAAATCATAATTAGGGTTTTATTAATTTGGGATAAACATTCTAAATAAATTTAACATACATAAATCATGATAAAATATTAACCTTGATCTGAGAGATCATGCAATAATGTATACTTCAATCTCAATTTATGTGTTTTCCAACCTCTATTTCCCGATCTATCTCTTTGTATTGATTTCTCATAATTTACATGGTGGAAAGATCTTGTAGCCAGAAAAAAAAATCTAATCTCTTTTATAAATCAATGTCTTCATTAAATTTTTTTTATTTTATCTTTTATTATAATTTTTCATAATATAAATAATATATAAATATAATTTAAAAAATATATAAATATATATAAAAAAAATTAAAAAAAAAACTGGGGGAGCCACGGCTCCCCTCATCTTACATTTCATTGTAAATTACAAAAGGTTCCTCTACATTGCATTGCATTCTAAGAGCCCATTTTTTAAATATACTTTTGTTGGATGGAATTACTTGGGGGAATGTATTTGTTTGAATTGTGTTTAGAAGATTAATTTTGTGGTGACTTAAATTGTTGGCAATATAGTTATAATGATGATACTTCTGATATTTGTGCTCACAATGTAGTTATTTTGTTTTAAAAGGGCACTGGACAAGACTTTATAAAAAAACACATTTTAAAAGGGACACTGTTGGTTATGCTGATATCTTGGATACAAAATCTTTCGTATAAAAAAGAATTAACATTGTATGGTATAAATTAGGAATTTAAATAATTTATGCATTATATTAGGTTTTAAGCTGAAAAATAAAATCTTAATAGGACTCTAACAAATACTAACAGTTGGTTGAATGTTATATTATGGTTTATGAGTCAACACTATTCTCTAAATCAAAAATTAATAATGCAACATAATTGTATTTTTTATTGGTCATTTTTTCTTCTTATTATTAGTATTATTATTATAATTATTATCATTATTAATAGTCTTATTAACAAATTTAGTGTTTTTATTTTATATGGGACCAAAGTTCATAATAGTAAATTTTAACTGTATAATACTATTATTTTTTTATATATTAATTATTATATAATTTTATAATATGACACAAACAAATTCATATGTGAATATATAATTAAAAAAATATATAGACCCGTGCGTAGGCTCCCAAAGATATGGACAATACTTTTGGCACGGGACAAAAGTTCACAATATGCACATGATAAAAGTTTACAAAACACCTTATTACTATACCTTATCGCCAAAATGACATCCTTTAAATTTGTGTAATGAACCGAATCAATGATCTTGAATAATTATATAGTGAAACATATTGTCACAATTAACCAAAATCTAAATGATATATTTACAAATTCACATAAATTATACCAATAATAACAATACTTTTATTTAATTTTTTACTAATATAATATATAATATTTAAACAAAATACCCACAATAATAATAACCCAAAAAAATAAAAACAAAAAAAAAAAAAAAACCGTGCGCACGAGTTTCATGCTGGTATATATAAGAAAAAGAATGAATGAAAATGGAATTATTAGAAAATCATCAATTTATCTCCAACAACAAAAGGCAACAAGAGATGGAAGCAAGAGAAAGTGTTGAGGAAAAGAGAAGAGGGGAAAAAAAAAAAAAAACTTTTGTGATAAGTTTGTTTGGTGTCACGCTCCGATAAGACTTATAATGGAGGGTTGGTTCTTGTGTCGTGGATGAAGAGTTTTCCACCACTTGACGAAGGTGGAACCCTCCAAGAACACATCCTTAGCCAATTCTCCTTTTTTACACCATTCCTCTATCTGACCCACCAAACCCACAACCCTTTCCTCAACATTCCTATATGAAGCATCACCATTAGCAGTTTTGTAGCGAAGCTCTTCCACCTCAGCCCAGAAGCAAGACGTTGAGATAGCTTCTCGTGGCCTTCTCTGAGCATGTTCCAACCATCTTTGAGGGTATCTATATCGTTTTGGCCTTCCCTTAACCATGTAAGAAGAAGCATCATCCTCGTAATGCCTCCCATGTCGGTAATAATTAGCAATGTCTAGAGGCTCCACCAGTTCCCTACACCTTGTTCCAAGATCAACCCATTCTCTATCCGCTTCAAACTCATCTGGGAGTTCGTGATTTCTTAGCTTTTCAATGATCTCGTCCCACACACCTGCTATTTCTAGCCTCGTCACATTTGCTTTGAAGTCTTCAGCTCTCTTATGCTCCCTGAATCCATCGTAAAAACCTACTCTTTGGTGCGCCCACATTTCTCTGTATTCCCCAAGCTCCTTTGTTAACTTTTGCTCTATAAAACTTCTCTTCTCCTTCAACTTTTTCTCCTTCTCACACTTTCTTTCCTCCAATTCTGCTGCTGCCCGAAGGCACAGTCTTCCTCTTAGGCTCTGAAACATATACTAGATACTTAGGAACATATACCTAGGATTTTATCCTATGATTTTATTACAATATATAGTTATATAATGAATAGTAATTTACTTACCAGACCAAGGTCATTTGAGCCACCAGCATCATCTTCAGACAGAGGAAACTTCTGGAGCTGTTGTTGATCTAAGTGCACAACATTCTGTGCTGCAATTTGTTGCAGTTCGGTGCCGTAAATTGTATGTTCTCTTAGGCTTTTGTAGGCAACTTGAGCTGCTTCTGCTTCGGTGCTTAATTGAGCAGAGAAAAACAGGACTTGTAGAACTGCATCTGGGTTTGTTATCACAATTTTCTTCCCTAAATTTCCATTTCCTGTGCAGAAAATGTAAGTGCCAAAGGGTCTATAAGGGCTTAAGGGAATAAAATTTTCCAGAGTTTCCAATGTGGTATCTGTGATGCACATTAGCTTACAAGCATCATGGCTTGTGACAGTGGCAGCATTTGACATTATGGTAATGTAGAAATCTGATATTGCACTTGATCTTCCCACTGATTCGCTCATGAAAGACCTGGATCTGGGGTTGAAGGACTGTGAAATTTGTTCAAATGATTGGTCTAGGGAAGAGAGGGGAGCAAAGAGGATTCGTGGCACTATGTCATATCTCATCACACAGTGAAAGAAGTATCTAGACCAATTTTCTCGCCTTGTGGCATGGGAAAATATGTGATTCCCAACTAAGGGTGAACCAAAGGTTACACAGAGGGGAGGGATACCCCCATGGGAATTTGGAGCTCGATATTTTTCTAAGGTCCATAGGGTTGCCAGAATGGCCATTGGACCACCAGAACAGTGCCCTGCAAACACTATTTGCTTCTTTTTACCCATAGCTTTCTCCACCTGCAGAAATGTTGTTGTAAGAAAAAATGAAAAATCAGAAGTTTCTATGCAGTGAAATGAAGCTCTTTCTTTCTCTACGGGAGTTCTAATAATAGATCCAAAAAGGCAATTGTATCAAATCAACACTTTTAGCAACCTTTCTACTAATTAACATTTTCCTTTCCTTAAATAAAGGGAACTACACTAACAGTTGACAAATCAATATCAGTTACACAACTAACAAATGCAGAAACTTTGTGACAGTGGCAAAGTCTGAGAAAGAACGCAAGAAAATCCAAAAGTAATGTTTTGCATAACAAAATGAGTAAGGGTAAGAGAGTTGGTGTGATACATTACCTCATCTGGAAGTGATGGTTTTGCCAACAAAATGCCTTGGAATCTTTTTAAGAAGGCCTCATTGACTAAAGCAGGTTCATCGTTACCAATGCTTCTGAGTGAGGGAAAGCGACTAAGATCTATTTTGGTTTCACCAAAGTTTCTCCGAGAGTACCAATCCTTCACAGCATCTGATCCAGGAAAACAGATGATAACTTCAGAAGGGTCGTTTCTGGTGATCTTTTCAACAAGGTAAGGTCTGTCTGGTGACCTGTGAGCCCTCCAACACCCACCATAAGCCTTCTCAATCACCTCTCCTCTCATTTCCATTCTCTATGATTGCTTCTTCACACCCCACTTGTGAGAAGGTTTCAAGTTTCAAGTTTGAAGTTTGATGAATGTTCAGTACTCAAGTTGAGATGGTTGTATTTGATCAGATGGGATCAAGATCACCATTGAGGGGTTGACATTGACTTAAACATACACCGTTCAATGAGAAGATGATGGGGTCATGAATCAGTGTTGAATATATTGGTATGTGGGGTTGGGTAGATTTATTTCTTAATTGATGTGGAGGTTTGGCAGGAAATGTATTATTGAGACTCGTGTAAGGATTGAAGTATCCGAATACTCTATCTTTATAATTAAGATAAAAAAACGTGTATGTGTAAATAGTACTATGAAACCAAGACAATGTAAGTTGACTTCAACTAAAATGTGATGTTTGATAAACTAATGATGCTATCACGAGCAAAACCAAGACCGACCCGCACACTGTATAAGTAAAATATATGACCGGGTTTGCAGTGACATTGGATCATTGAAAATTTTAGGAACTGTTTTCTGTGAAAATAAATTTTAATTTTTTAATTTAAATTTAAAACAATTAATGATTGTGAATTCTTTTTGTTTCTACTAATAATCCACAGATAAGAGTGTAATACTTACAGAGATAAAAAAATTTATACAAAATAATAAAATTGATTGAAAGTCATTTTCAATATGAAATCATTTTATATTTATTGCTAAAAAGATTTTAATTTTCATATTAAGTTTATAACTCATACATTTTGATGGGTTCTTTGTGTTTATAATAAAATTGATTGAAACAGTCATTTCTAAAAGGATTTTAATTTTCATATTAAGTCTATAACTCATACATTTTGATGGGTTCTTCGTGTTGATATTCAAATGAAGAACCACCTAAATATTTTTAGATTTTCTTGCAAATAAAACTATTGCACAAAATGCAAGTTTTTATTCTAGACTTTGCACCTGAATGAATAACTTGAAATCCTAAAGTTGAGTTCCACAACAATTATAAAGGAGGTGTAACAATTGTGGAGATTTGAATAGTTGACAAAAGAAACTTGGATGAATAGAAATATAATACAAATCTTTCATAAGTTTTTCCCATTTGGCGATGCAGAAATCTTCAGTAAATTTAGTCATGGTAGGGCTCATAAAATTCTCCTAATAAAAAAAGTGTGTTGTTAGTGTTCTTTTTTTCCATGTGGGTTTCTCTTTTTTGATTTTTTCTGTTTGTCTCTTTTCTATGTGGGAATTTTAGTTTTGGAAGCAAGTCCGAACAATACAAAGTTCACTTATTTTTGCTGAAACGGTCAGCCATTGATAACTTCAATGGCTCTTGGACAACACTTGCCCCATTAATAAATAATATAACCAACCAAAGCCTTTAAGAACATGGACAATGATAATGATGTATCAGAAACAATCATTTGAACATCCAATCACAAGTTTCTGCTAACTTTTTTGTGATTTTATATTGCAGAGACGGCTTCACCTTTGGCAATATCAATTTTTTTTTTCTTATGACAATCATCGTGTTGCTGTCAAGAGAATGAAAATATATAAGCATTAAGAAACATTTAATATTATGACTTTGGATATGATGCGAAAATGTGTCTATGGCTTTTCTTAGTAAACCTTAACCTTAATAAATATTAGGTAGAGTCTTACCATAAATCATACTAAATATTTATGAACAGATAAATTTGTGTGTGTAATGAGAGTGAATAATGTTAGATAATTCATTTCTCCCAACAATTAGCACAATAATGATCAGATCAGTGTTATAGCAGTTTCCTATAACCAAAATGCTAGGAATAAGGATTATTATAAAAGGTATGAATATCTTAATTATTCTGAATCAAGACTAAAACCTTTCTTCAATTTCAATTGAACCAAAATCACAATTCTAACGAGCTCATTAAAGTATACTCATTTAGTCATATCTTTTGTACACCTTAGAAATCCATCGAAGTTAAAGATTTTATGTACCAAATCTGTGATCGACAAGGGAACACCAGTGAACATTTTGCAGAACCAAAATGAAATAAACTCAAATCCAGCTTCAGAAATCATCTTCTGACTGGCTAGAAGATGAAGTTTCTGACACATTTGACAGAAAATACATATCAAAGTTAGGGAATCTCAGTGGTGCCCTCTTTGATGGTGACAAAGGTGGTGTTGTTGACACAGCTTCTCCTCCCACATTCTTCTTTTCCACCTTCCTTTTTAGTTCTGTGCAAGCCTGATCAACCATGTCAACAAAATTCTTCACAATAACAAACAGTTGAAAGGGGTTTACCATGTTGTCTTTCGACGCTCCTGCAAGATAGTAATCATTTGTTTTCTTCACAAGCTCCATGATCCTTGTTTGCTCCTCTTTCACCACCTCAAGTTCTCCCTCACATTCCTCAAGGAACCCTTTCATTTCGTTGATAAATCCACCACTCCTGGTGTAGCCACAACACGTTACAATCTGTCTAATTTCACTGACATGAGCATTCAGAGTGGAACACATTGTGATAAAATTGTGATACTCAATACTAGCTGCTTTCTTTGCTTCAGATAACTCATCACTTAGCCCACGTAACACTTGCAAACCAAGCATTGCGCGTTCTTTATCTTCCTCTTGCTGTATCTGGCTATATGAATAACCTCTATTCACAGTGTTTGCTTCAACATTGCTTGTGTGAAGTTTGTGCTTTCGATAGAGAGCTTGTCTTTTTCCTTCTGACTGAACCACTTGTTCTACTATAAAATGAAGCAAACTAGTTTTCCCATCTGTGCTTTTCACGTCAGAAAGTTTTCTAAGAGCACTCAGGTTGAAACCTTGTGCATTGCCTCTTGAAGTTCCAGCGTTCATACGATTCCCAGCCTTGAGAATGGCCTCAAGGAGTTTCAAAAACAGACCACTAGTTCTCAGTTCCTTGCAACCCATTTCAAGCGATTGTAGTTGTTCCTTGTGCTGAAGAACTTCAAAATCATAACTCGACCTGAAAAGCATCGCCTTCAAACGGTTGAATGCTGTTGGAACTGCTTTAAGAATGTAGTGCAGGAAAGACTCTGCATCAGCAAGTTGATCCGGGTTGCCACTGAATTGGATGATTTTTGCTTCCTCTTCTTGGGTGGGAGCTATTTTAGTGAGTCTTTCAAGCGTCTCAACACTTAGACCTTGACCATCAAGAACAGCATCCAAGATTCCTTTGCGAGAAATGGCAAGTGATCTTAGCACAATGGCAGTGTTTTGAGATTTTCTTGGGTCAAGAATGAATATTTGAGTTGGTGCACTGGAATTGGACTTGGCCAAAGTGGAAAGAGTTCTGTTTCTTTCTTGTGTTTTATAGCTACTTGAATATCCAAAGAGTGATTCCATCAATTCATCATCAAACCTGTAAAAGGGGGAAAGAACTTCCTGTCAAGTTGAAAGTACAGTGATGATATAAACAGTCAAGGTTTTAAAAACGGATAGCGACAGTGATTTCAACTTCAAGAACTTTTTACCATGACTGTGATGGTGACCACATCAGTTTCATTATAATGTCAAAAGTTATAACAAAATTAAGACCACAGTTTAAAACCATGAAAACATGCACTAGTGAAGTTAACAATAAGGTGGATATATATATACCTGAAAGAACCATCATTGATCTGATCCCATACTGTTGAATGATCAACATTTGCTACAACCTTATCCCAGTGTAGAGGCTTGAGCCTTGTTTGAGCAACACCCTTCTCTCTTGAACTCTCCCCTGCCACACCCTCTTTGGTGCTTCTTATGTTTGTTTTCCCTTTGGGTGCAGGTGGGGGTTTCAGTGATGAAATGAAGCCACTGGCCTTTGGAAGAGGGGGTGGACCTGGTGGTGGTGGTGGAGGACGAGTAGGAGGAGGAGGAGGAGGTGGTGGTGGTTGAGTTTTCTTGCTCTCAAGAATAATTGGTGAAGATTGTGGTGGTGGTGGTGGTGGTGATGGTGCTAGCTGAGGTGATTGTGGGAGGTTTTGTCTTGGTGTTAATGATGTTGAAACTGATGGTGTTTGTGATTCTGTCTTTACTTGATGATCCTCATGAACAACCAAGCTCGGAGATTGACATGGCTGTGGAATTTCAGGCTTGAAAAGTTTGGACCTTTGGACCATTATATCTATTCTTTTCTCGTCCTCATCATGTTCGAAACTCGGATTGAGTATACTATTTTGGAATCCAGTTATCAAAGGTCTTCTTTCTGTGTCCACCACATAAAGAACATCAACCCCATTTTCTTCAACTATTAACCCCTTCACATTGCCACCAACTTTGTTTATATACTCAAGGTTCACTCCTGATTCTCGAAGCAAACTTGTTCCAATTTTGTTTCTCTGGCGGTATCTAGAAATCACAAATCTGTGAAAGAAGTAAACAAAAACAGCAGCAATAAGTAGCATAGCCCCAGCTGTGGCAAGCACAGCCTCTGCAATTGCATGAGTGGAGGCTGACATTGATATATTTTTGAGATGGGAATTTGAAAAGTTTGTTATGATCTTTAGGTGATGATGGACAGGAGATATACCACTGTGAGTTGGTTGAAGAACTGTAGAAAAGTGCAAAGAAGAACAAGAATAGAAGAATGGCAGTAAGATGAGAAGAAAGGTAAAATTGCACACAAGAATTAACTAACACCGGTGAAGTATGTTTTGAATGTTTTTGGTTATGGTTGTTGATATTTTCAATGAGGTAGTTGTCGTTGGTCGATGTCAGAAGGAACTTAAATTGCATATAATGCCAATTCCAATATGAGACGGCCAAATTTTGGATGAAACCAAGCATTGGAGATTCCACTTCAAATAAGATAAATTGTAAATAATCATTTAGTATGAGATTTTCATGAAATAAGCATACTTTATGACATTTTTCGGATGATTATTATTTATTCTTATTTTCTCAACCAATTCGAAGGACCATAAAGAATTTCAACATATTCATGTTCAACTACACTTGCGTATGAACCCGTTCAAAGTCAATTTGCATCTCTTAAGCTTATGGTGTTGTCTCAATCACTCTAACATCTCTTTTAAAATAAATTATTTATTATAAAAGGTACTCATTGACTGTGTTAGAAGACCTTAAACGCACTCTAGCTGATATTTTTCTTCTCGTTTGATTTTTCTCAAAATGGCATCATTTTATGCGTGGTATTTAATATACACTTCAATTGACAAAAAAAATACTCTTATTTTAGTTCAATATTTTAAAAACATTCATTGATCCTTCGCATCACTTAGCAGACGATTAACTAAATAAACTAACGCCATCTCCAACAAAAGTGCTTCAACTGATTTTGCTTATTATGCATACAAGCTTTAATAAGAATCCAATATGAGAGACGCTTACTTTTGTGCACCAAAAGCGAGGAAGGAAACGACAATTGTACTCATTTATTTATTTATTTATTTATTTTATTATTATTATTATTATTATTATTATTATTATTATTATTATTATTAGAGCCTAATTAGTTATCTAATATTATAGTGGTACACATTTCATCTATTAATCCATATACTTACAAGGTATTCCTTTTTAGTTCCTATAACAAATACCATTTTAATCTATTTTAATTTTTAGACATGCCATTTAATTCATAATTTTAAAATTAAAGAGACTAAAAAAATTAAAATTAAGATATCTAAGAATTAATAAGGATTTTTTAAGTATAACGATACAAAAACATATAACTGATGATGAAGTCGTGAGATAATCTAATATTCTATAATAGTTTAAACAAAGATTGCTTCCATAATTTTTAATTTTGATGATGATAATAACAATAAATAATATTTAGTGAAAGAAAAAACATACAAGAGCAATAAGAAGCAAATTCAATTCAAAATATACTTTCTTCTGAAAGACATCATAGTATTGACATACATTTCCAAAAAAACTTTCTTAAAACAAATCTACATTTTATTATTGTATGCTCAAAAATAGTGTTCACAATACAAAACAATTGCAAAACAAAAAAGATATTGCAATAGATTCTAGTAGCTAAAAAGCTCCCTACTTCTCTTAGTGTGAGAAAACAAAATATCAACAAACAACTTACAACAATTTTATTTAAAACACAAAAATAGAAGGTTTGTCCTATATAATCTAACGATTCCACATAAGAGATTATTGATGTATTGTACATGTGTCATAGCCATTTCAGTGTTAGATTATAGAAAAGTCTTACTAGAAAAAAAAAGTGTTATTTCTTTGTAAAAAGAAAAATCTTAGTAAAACTTTTACTCCATATAATATTTCATCTTAAAATGAATTTATATTTATTCTTGTAATCTTATAAATAACTCATTTGTTGTAGAAGTAACTTTGTGAAAACACATTCTTATATTATTTATCTTAAAGTAAGATAAAAAGTAATAGTAATTTCATGAACTCATTGTATATCATAAAAAACAATGATAATACTTATTATATTTCTAATTTTGTTGAGTTAGTATAAAATTAAAATGATTATTTATCTTATTTGTTGCAGTAATCATCATCATCCTAAAAAACTCATAAAACATTTATAAACTCTATTCAAACCTTTTTTAGGACTAGAATATTTGTTTTCAATAAGAAAAAAGTAAATAGTAAATGAGATATTGTGTGCATTGGAACATTTTTCTTTCCTGTTTACATATAAATTTAATTTTTCTGTCGAACATATGTATAAATTATACATATAAATGTGACCAACGTCAAATTTTATACACAATTTTAGTATACATTTGCAAACATTAATTTGATAGAGATAATTGCTTCAAATACCCAACTTTACTAATTTATTATCATTTTCAATCTTTAACTTTTTTATTTTTGTCAAAACATAAATGAATTTCTTAATTTTATAATTTTTATTTCGTTACTGAAATAATTTTAACTTAATAAAATTAATGTCAATGACACATAAAATTGTGGAATTATTGAGCTAAAAATGTTTAGATTGTTGAGTTAGAAGAAAAAACCGTTGGAGTTATTTGGATCTTTCAAATTTAAAACTAATATTTTCCGGCCCAAAAAAGAAAAAAAAAAATTATTAAGTCCTTTTGCCCGGAACATCGTATCCAAGCAGAATACAAATTTGAAAAGAAAATACACATGGCAGAATGTTTGATAACAAGAATACAAAAATCAAAGAAGGATAAACTAAACTCGTTAACAAAAATGTTAACGATATTTGAACAACACAGATTAAACTATTTTTTTAAAATCAGAGAAAAAATTACAAAGTGAATTTACTAAATTAAAAATAAAAATAAAAAACATATTTAAGTAAAAGAAAAATAATACAAAACAGTGATGAAGTTAACAAGGTGTAGACAAGTTACGCATCGTTAAGACATAGAATCCATTTACGATACAATAAGTCGGAAGAAGTGGACCTAGTCGTTCCTGGCATCGACAACATTTGCATTATTGTTGTCTATGTTACAAGAGCGATGATAATAATAATAATAGAATACACTAACGGTTTAAAAGTTGAGGGGTAAATGATGAAAGGATGGTGCAACCACCGATCTAGGTTTTTGATTATGGAGAGTGATAAATGGTGGTGTGTCGACGGTGGATGTAACGGTTGCAGTAGTTAATTAGGCACATAATTGACGTTCATCTTAGGTATAATAATAAATGTCTCACTGTGCTCTCTGTGTGTGACTTGCTACAGCTGTTGCACTTGAAAAAGGTTGTCGGAATCTTAGGTTCAAGAGCTGCAATTTTGCGTATTTATTCTTCTAAAAATGTTTATCATTTCCACTTCTTCTTTCAAGGCTTTTGTCCTATCCTCTCTTTGGTAGATGCAACCTACTTATTACGCTGTTACTCTTATCTTCCAAGAATCACGCTTCACACTTATTTTCTCTCAATCAAAAACATCACGGACTTTGCACTCACCTCCACAAATTATTCCGAATATCATAAAACTCACATGAAACAACGGTTTTTTTCTTTAAGGGTGTCACATACATGCAAATACAACCTATTGCTAAAATTTTAAAAACTTAATAATTTCAAAAAGTTTATAAGAAATTACACTAAAACAATAAAACCTGAAACAAACAACTACGGTAGGCGTATTTAAATGTCAAATATGATAAAATTTTATGTAATATAATAATAATTGATGTTTTTTCACTTTTTTTTAGGAAAACTCTTATTCCATTCCCGGTGTGGGGAAGTTGACTGTGGGGATATCTCAAACGTTACGAAAAGAAAAAGTCATGTTAATCTGTGAATGACTTTTCCTTTGGGAACTGCGTGTGATAAAAAATTATTATTATGTGAGAAGTAGGAGCTCATTGGTGTAGGTGAAGTGGAAACTTTGTTGTGAGTGCAAAACTTTTGGTGCTTCATAACAGTTAAAATTCATTGGTATTAATTCCTCGATTATTATAATATAACCTTTGTCGCTCCTCCAATTCTACAGACAATTGTGGAGAAGAATGAACATACTGTTGATGATTGAATTAAGAATTCCATATAGAGTGTATTGAGTGTGTAATCTAGATAAGGTAGGGTTGTTCACAACAATTATTAATAAGCAATTAAGAGCTTCCATGATAGTAGACATTGTATACTGTTAGTTACACATTGATGAGGTGCAATGTTCCAAATATGTTGAACCTTAGTTTTGGCTTTTGTCGGATGATGTAGTATGTTGTTATGGAGAGTTGGGAAAGGCCATGTGATTGAAGCCAGAATTGAGATACAAATCTTGTACTTGAAACCAGTAGATGGTGTTTCTTGTTCATGATCTTGTTGATGACACAAAACTGTATTCAACATTACACTGCTAGGCATGGCAGAGGCATACACTTGTTGCATGTTTCATCGTGCATACTAAATGATTTGACGCGTTTAACTCTGAAACAAGATCAAGTTCTTCCTAAAACGTTTCATCTTTAACCACAACTTAACAATCTTCCAAATCTGCACTTAAACAGTTACCTTAAGTTTAAGGAAACATTAGGGATGAAAATGATGTGTTTTAAAAAATTATAAATTATCTAATAAATTAGAAATATTTTATTAATTTAAAATAAAAACAAAAACAAATACGGGATGAATATTAAAACACAGATTTGATACACTATCTTATACTTAATTTAAAAAATCAGATGGTATCCATAGTTATAATAATTATAATTAATACATAAGATTTCTCTTCTCAAAATTAAGACCTATTCAAGTAATACTCCGAACAAAAAAAAACAGCTTAATTTTTCATTCCAATATACATATTCTTTTAACATGAGTACATGGTATTTAAAAACAGAAAGAATTTGATTTCCGAACATATCTGACGGTTTTAGTTTAATTATTTAAATTTTTAAAATAAATCCATGTTATTCGTTTTGGATAAAGTTGTGTGTGCTATTATTAAAAAATCGTTTATGATATCATTAAATAGTAGTTACACGCTTTTCGATGTTGAGAATCAAATTAAATAAATAATGTTCGAAATATAGTGGATTCGTTGTACTATTTTTTTATATATTTTGTATTCTTGTTTTTATTTATTTTTATCTCTTCAAATGCCACTAATTTTTTTACATTTTTTTTGTCTATTTCCACTCTGTTAATTTGATTTTATCCAACTCATTTTTTTCTCTTTATTTTCTCTATATCAAAAAAATAATACATCCCTTAAGTTAAATTACTTTTCACTAACAAGATTAAATATTTTTTCCATAAATTTCCAAAATTTGCATACAGTTTTTTTTTTTTTTCATTTTGGTCA
>Ga0214544_1006959_pt1 | contig 20361 bp, 6 predicted proteins | sample CNSS3metaG_FD_160074 | JGI IMG/M metagenome (GOLD analysis project Ga0214544, IMG submission 160074) | Root nodule microbial communities from cowpea collected in UCLA plant growth center, Los Angeles, California, USA - CNSS3 | ecosystem: Host-associated > Plants > Roots > Nodule | place: USA... | reverse complement strand
TGAGGAAAAGGAGTAATAAACCATCTTTGGATTCACCAACAATAGACCAACTGCCTAAAGTTTCATACCAAAGCCTATACAATGGAACAAATGGGTTCTCATCTTCAAACTTGATCGGATCTGGAAGTTTTAGCTCTGTATATAAAGGAACTCTTGAGCAAGAAGACAAGATTGTTGCCATAAAGGTCCTAAACCTTCAAAAGAAAGGAGCTGACAAAAGTTTCATTGTTGAATGCAATGCACTTAAAAATATTAGACACAGGAATCTGGTTCCGACTTTGACATGTTGCTCTAGCACAGATTACAAAGGTCAAGAATGCAAAGCTATAATTTTTGAGTATATGACAAATGGAAGCTTAGAACAGTGGATTTATCCAGGTTCACCAAGTGCACGACACATGAGAAGATTGAGCCTTCATCAACGATTAAACATCACAATTGATGTTGCTTCTGCATTGCATTATCTTCACCATGAGTGTGAACAATTGATCATTCACTGCGATCTAAAATCAAGCAATGTTCTTCTTAATGATAGCATGGTTGCGCATGTGGGTGATTTTGGTATAGCAAGACTTTTGTCAACTGTCAATCACACCGCTTCTGGGCAAACAAGTACAAATGGAATAAAGGGTACAATTGGTTATGCTCCTCCGGGTATTGTTTTCAGTTTTTAATCATTATTGTTTCTCTAAATTTTCACTTTGTTTTTGTATACTTGTTATTTATCATTATTATTTATTGACAATTTTCTCTATATATTTTAGAGTATGGAGAGAGGTACAAGGTGTCAACTTACGGTGACGTGTATAGTTTTGGAATTCTTATATTGGAAATGCTGACCGGAAGAAGACCTACAGATGAAATGTTTAAAGATGGTCAAAATCTTCGTAACTTTGTTGCAATTTCATTTCCTAATAATATTTTGCAGATTTTGGACCCAAGAATCATTTCAGAGTATGAAGCAACTACAGTGGAGGGAAACTGTGGTAATCTTAATGCAGAGGCTGGAAAGTGTGTAGTTTCGCTTTTCAGAATCGGACTTGCTTGCTCGGTGGAATCACCAAAAGAAAGAATGAATTTGGTTGACGTTATCAGAGAGCTTAATCAAATCACCAAGGTTTCTTGATTGGTGAGCAAAAGAGCTACACTAAACTCTCTCCATACATAATTACTGGACACAAAATAGTTATTATATTTAAAAATTAATTTGTGTTTCAATAAAATAACTGTGGTCTATTTTTATAAATTATTCCGCAAGTAGAATGAAGTTTTCATTTTCAAAACTAGGTATAAGCTTGAATAAGTTTTACATTTTTAGTATATAACTAACTTTTGTTTTCTTCCATTACCATCTGATCATAAATGAAAAGAAAATTTAAAAATATCTAATACTTCAAATTTAATGAAATTATTGGATTTCAGGGGATGACTATTGAGTAGAATTAAAGTTGAAATCAAATTCTACATGACGAGGGAAACAGAGATTGTTGGATAAACCAAGGACAACAAATTGTTTGCTGACTTGCCTGAGGTTTTGTATTTATCTAAATAAATGAATTCATATCAATGAAACATTTTCATGGCCGATTTTAACAAATGGAATGTTCCATGCACTCAATATACTTATTGTGTTTATATATTTTACGTTGTGCTTGTATGTTTTACGTGATTCATTATTTTTTGATCTATCGGAATTCCCAACAAAACAATCGAGGTTGAGAATGATAATATGATAATACATGTAGAAGATGAAAACTCAATGTGAACTTACTGAGCTGATGTCATTGCTGTTAATTTTAATGCACTGATGATGATTTTATGCCGATTTCATTTTGTTTTTATTTGGAATATAAAATATATAAAACAGAGGAGCACTTAGGGTAGGATGACGAGAATTGGCGGATAGTGGATAGTTAGTACCTTGTGATATATTTATGCGGAGAGAGTACCAAGTATATTAATATTTATTTATAAACGAGGTAGATGTTGGTATCATCCGTACCTACGAGTATTCTTGTTTGTAAAAAAATAAAAATAAATTTATTTTATTTTTATTAAGTTAAATTTAATTAAAATAAAATAAAAATTATATTTAATTTAATTTAATTTGTATTATATTTCATAATTTTTATACTTTTATTAAAATTTCATTTAAAAAATTTACAAAAATATATATATTTCTTTACAAACGATGGTATGTAAAGTTTATCATATGTTTTAAAAAGTTATTTCTTTTACAATATATTTTAAATTTATTACATACAATATATATAATTGTTCAATAATCATTGACAATTACTTTTATTATTTTTATTATTACAAACTTTCTTTTTTCAACAGAATTTAAAATTTAGATTAATTTAAAACAATCAAAGAAAGTGCATTTTAAAAAAAATTGTGTGTTACACATGTAGAAAGCCTATACAGGTCAAAGTGAGTCAATCCGGTTCACACGAGTTGACTTACCACGAGCCGGGTTGAAAATGAGTGAACCCAACCCGGCTCACTTTCTAGTGAGCCAGAAATTTTGTAACCCGGCTCAACCCACTACGGGTTGGTGGGTTAAGTGGGTTGGCTCACCAACCCACCTAAAAAAATTATTATTTTGTTTAGTATTCAAATATTTAAATAAATTTTTAAGTAACCCATGAGATGACAATCATAGTAAAATCAAGAACTAATGTTTTGATCATGCTCACCACCCATATATGAAGAATTATTTCCAAGAAAATATCCATTAGTCTAAGAAAGCATGACTAATATTACAAATTTTCTGTCATATTATTCAACAAAATATAAATAAAAAAAACTATACATTTTTTTCATGCTAATTTAGAAAAAATTGATTATAAGACCGTTGATTACTTGAGTAATTTACTATAAAAATTATAGTTAAAGATTAAAGTATCAACATATATATAACTTGACAATCAAATTGATTAAACATTCAAACTATTCAAATATAATTAAGCAACATTTTAGCATTTAAAAATATGAAATTGTGAACAAATATAATAAGAGTAGTAAAAAATTAAAAAAAATTAAAAAAATTAAAAAAAATTAAAAAAAATTAAAAAAAAAGTAAAAAAAAATAATAAAAAATGTAAAAAAATGTTGGTGGATTAAGTGGGTCAATCCACCTTTAACCCAGCTCGAACTCGTTTAACCCGCGGGTGAGCCGGGTTGAGTTCAACCCACTTTTAAAAAAGTTGAATTTTTCTCGATCCAACCCGGCTCGAATCCGTGGTGAGCCAGATTGACTCACGGGTTAAATCTCATTTTGACATCTCTAAGAAAGCCTAGTTTTCTTAACAAATTAGAAATTATTTTATTAAGTTTTGTTTAGCATATGGTAAATTGTTGTCATGAATGGTTGCAAAATGAGTTTTGAAAATTTATGCAAGAATTGTAACTTTTAAAATAAAAAATTTGATATTTTAAAAATAGAAGATAACGATAGTTCTTTACAACAAACGTCATCCTTTGTACTTTTAACAATAGTTCTTTAAAACAATCGTTGTCGCTTGTACTTTTAGTGATAATTCTTCACAAAAATCGTTATCATTTGTCTTTTTAATGACGGTTCATTATATAAATGGTTGTCTTTATATTTTGAATGATGAGTTTTGACGGCATTGTTTGTCCAATTAAAAGTTTCTTTTTCTTTTTACGTTTTCAATGATCATCGTTTTTTAAAGTTTTGATAACGATTCTAAAACTGTCGTCATTTGTTTACACTTTTATTGACAATTAAGACAATGACGATTTAAAAACAGTCATTTGAAATCTATTTTAATCGTATTTAATATACCAGTGTAGTATTGCAATATTTTTATAATTTTTTTGTCTTCAAACAATAACTTTTTCTTTTTCTTTCAAATTCTCATACTTGCCCTTCTGTGCTCTTTTGACACATTTATTTAATTTAGTATTCTTTTAAAATTAAATATGATAAAATAATAGCTTTCTGTGACTTCTATATGGATATTACGTTTAAAAAATGGTAAGAGTCGAGTTTCATTTTAAGATAAATTTTAAATGGATAAATATTTGAAAGTTTATAAATAAAAACTGGACATTCATTACTTAGTTTATTCAGGACTGTATCTCATTAAAACTATTCTCTTTAAAACTCTTTTCAAATTTAGAACAGCTTATATGTATTGTTTTGGATTACAAAAGTGTCAAAAGGATATTTTTTAATAGGCATATTTTAATTTAAGTAAAGAGAGTCAATGATAACATTTATACAATGTTTTTTATTTTTAAGATGTGTGAAATATGTGTTGGACAGATTGTAAAATCTGTGTACATAAACAATGATATATTTATATTTTAGTATGATTTTGGGTTTATTTGAAGTATGTGTTTATTTAGTGATAAATATTTACTTATGAATTAACTGAACTATTGGAAGAATTTGCTTTGTTTAAGGATTTGCATTTATGAGTAAAATAAGGACAAAGAAACTTCAACAAGGTAACATAAAAAGAACGGCGAAAATGATAAGGAGAAAAGAAAGAAAAAATATGAGAAAACTTAGGAGATGAAGAATAGTTAAGAGGAAGATAATTTTATACTTTTCCAAGATAAGCTTCAAATGAAAAAAATTACTTAACTGTTAAGAATCACGGTAAGACTCAAAAACTTTTTTTTTTTCCCCCACAAAATTCAGTATATCAAGTGTGATGTTTGGGTCATATTTTCCTTGTATTCTCTTTGCACACAATAAAGTCCAAGTTCACCCTTCTCTTTTTTGTTCAAAATTTTCCATTAAATCTTCGTTAGCCCACTAATTGTCAATAAAATACAAAATAAATAAAATAATAAATTATAATAGGGAGCAAGAATATAATGTCTTGTCTAATTGAAAGTTGAAAACAAGGTTAAAGATGTATTTGTGAGATATACGAAATGTTGGATGGTGCTTTCATTGTCTTTTCTATCTAATGTGAGACTTTTAACTTAAACTTGAATTATTCTTGACAATCTCTTTTCAAGGATAAGTTCCTATTAGATTGTGGTTCTATATCTATATATAACATTTGACATCACTTTTACTACAAAATCTGAAGGCAATGGTGTTATGAGTCTTTACTTTTATATAGTGTTTATCTTTGTCTTTTCTATCTAATGTAAAACTTTTGACTCACACTTGGATTATTCTCACCAAAGTAAAAATATCATTCGAATCATATTTTACTGGTGAAACAGTATGCAATGATTAGGCTTATTATTCACCATTGTTTAGCTCAAACAAGAGTATGTAACTTTAGTTTGAGAGATCAACGTAACTTTAATTGAAACTTGATAATTTATGCACATACGTTAAGTCACTCAAATTAAGAATTAAACACTCAAGTGCCAATAAAACTGCAGTTAAAGCTCTAGGATTTGTTGAAAGAATTTTAACAAGTTTATATGACTCAAAGAGTAATTTAATGTTAAGTAAAAAAGAGATAAATACTAGATTTGAACTCTAACAATATATATTAAAATTATATTATATCTAGGGATAACAACGGGATGGAGCGAGGTTTCGCAATTTCATACTCATCCTCATAAAAAAAATCTATTTTCATCTCCATACTCAAACTTAACAGGTATCAAATCAAATTTTTGTCTCATCCTCATCCCCACCGGATAACAGATATATACTCGTACCCATACTCATACCCGTTTTTTTATTGTTTCAATATTAATTCATTAAATTTTATAAAATAATATAAAATTATGAGAAAGAAAGCATAATATTATCAAATATTTAATATTAAATGAAGGGTTGTTTCTTCGATATCAAATATTTAGAAAGAAATTATAATTGTATACATTTCAAATTAGAATACCAAATAAAATTTCATGAGAACAAAAACATTTATTAAATTTGCCAACATTAATGATACCTAGTTGATAAAATTTAAAAATATTTTTAAAAAATATTAAAGGAAAACAAATATTCAAATTAAAATTTATTTTAAATGTCTGTTTACTTTAATTTTTTAAATTCTAATGAATCTCTCTTTACTAATAAAAGTTATAATACATTACTTAACCAAAATTATGCAAAGAATAAAGATTAAACTAATAAAAATAAAATTTCAACATAGATATTGTATCTTTTGCACTTCAATATATGTTGGATTGTTATAAAAAAAATCATAGCAATTATATTAAAATTTTAAATTATAGTAAATAAAATTTATTTATACAATTGTAGTGACAAAATTACAGTTTGATAATGAGTTAGAAAATTAAAAAAAAAATAGTCATATAAAATATATCAAAATACTATTCTACATGATAAATATAAACAACAAATTCAAATATGTGTCTTAGAAACAATTTGAGAGATTATTGAATGAAATCACACAAAAAGAAAATAAATATATAATTATAGGTATGATAAGATGAAAAATACCTTAGAGATATACAAAATTTTGAAATATCAACATAGTGAATAGTTGAAAAATAACGAAAATTGTTTTAGCAAACAAAAAATGTTTTTCAAATGAAAGAGTAAATAAAATAATTTTTTTATATTACTTAGTAAATGAAAAGTTTAACTATTAAATACTTGAATTGAGAGTGTTAGACATTTTCTTGTGAAAGAAAAATGTACAATAAATAAAAATATTAAGAAAAAATAGAAAGATTCAAATGTGAGACATAAAAAATATTTAATTGGATAAAGGTTATGATAATAAGATGAAAAATATACTGGAGATACAAATGAATTTCACGAAAAACAAACAATTAGAAAAATTAAAAAATAAAAAGTGTGTAATAATATATATATATATATATATATATATATATAAGATTACTAAATTGACTATGAATATTTTAATAATTTAAACGGAGACGGGAATATGGCGAGTATGGGGAAGGGGATGAATATGTACATCTTCTATCCATCCCTATGCTCAATTGAAAAAGTCGGAGATTCTCCGTACCCATATTTATACACAGTTAATGCGGGGATTTCCCGTCAAAATAGGAACAAGTTTGTGTAATACCCACAAGAACAAGTTTATTTGTCATCTCTAATTATACCGCTTAAACAAAAATTATCTCTCCAATTAAGAAAGATTAAGTCAGAAAGAAAACACGTTTAAGAAACACGAAAATAACTTTTAAGAAAAATTCTCTAATTTAAAGAAATTCCTTATATGATTCACGTAAGTACCTTTTAAAAGTTTTCTCTAATCTAATTTAATTCATAATATCATATATGTTTTTAGGACATCCTTTTATGCAATTAAAATACGAAAAATAAAGAATGAATATATTTTTAATCTTTAAATTAGGAGACTGGCCCGTGCATACGCACGGGTTGTATTTTATTTTTATTTTGTATATTAAGCAGTAAAATATTATGTAATGAAATATCATGAAAATTATGTCTATTATTGTAAATATTGTTATTAAAATAATGAAATAGTAAGTAGTAAATCTAAATGATGTAATAATAATTTCAGTTTTAAGTATAATAAATAAAATTGATATTAAATATAGTGCAGCTAATTAATTTTATGACATAATTGTAATAGCTTATGACCCAAGTAGGGATGACAAATAAACTCGTTTCTCGTGGGTATTGCCTGAACCCGTACCCGTTTTGACGGGAATCCCAGCATTGACTGGGTATGGGTATGGATATGAGGATGTACATTTTGTCACGTCCTCGTCCTCATACCCGTCAAAATACTACGTAATATAAAAATAATTATCTTTTTTTACTCTATTATTATTATTATTATTATTTCATTTGAAGAACTATTTTGTTTCGCTAAAACAATCTTCGTTATTTCTAAAGCATTGGTTATGTTGATATTTAAAAAGTTTTTTTAGATCTCTAAAGTATTTTTCATTTTATCATATCCTTGATTATATAGTTATTTTCCTTCGTGTGATTTCATTCAATGGTCTCTCAAATTGTTTTTAAGACACACATTTGATAATTTTTTAATATTTTTATTTTCATAATGTAAAATATTATTTTGATATATTTTATATAATTATCTTTTATATTTTAACTCATTATCATACTTTGATTTTGTCACTATAATTGTATAAATAAATTTTATTTACTATAATATAAAATTTTAATGTAATTGTCATGAATTTTCTTTTACCACCTCCAACATATATTGAAGTTCAAAAGATAGAATATTTATGTTAAAAATTTATTATTATTAGTTTAATATTTGTTCTTTGCGTTATTTGGGTCAAGTGATTTATTATAACTTTTCTTATTATATAAAAAATATATTCATTTGAATTTAAAAAATAAAATTGAAGTAAAGATACATTTAACATATATTTTTATTTGAGTATTTGTTTTCGTTTTATATTTTTTTACAATTAAATTTTATCAGCTACAATTCATTAATGTTTGCAAATTTAACAAAAATTTTGGTTTTCATGAAATTTTATTTGGTTTTCTAATTTAAAATATATACAATTATAACATAATTTCTTTATAAATATTTGATATTGGAGAAACAACTATCCTCTTAATATTAAATATTTGATAATATTATGTTTCCTTTGTCATAATTTTTTATTATTTTATATTAATTAATTAATTAATATTAAAACAGTAAGAAAATTGGTATGGGTATGAGTACAAGTATATACCCGTTACCTTGTGAGGATGGGGATGAGACAAAAGTTTGATACTCGTTGGATTAGGCATGGGGATGATGATGAATTTTTTCGATGGGGATCAGTATGGGATAGTGAAACTTGTCTCTGCCTCGTCTTGTTGTCATCCCTATATTAAAATAATAAAATATTTAAAGTATTATTTAATGAAATATTATGAAAATTAAATTATATTATTGTAAATGTTGTTATTAAAGTAATTAGTAAATCTAAATGATGCAATAATAATTTCAGTTTTAAATATAATAAATAGAATTGATATCACAATATAATATAATTAATTGATTTTACGAAATAATTATAATAGCTTATGATCTGTGTGTATATTTTTTTATTTTAATTTTTTTAAAATAATAATATAATTGTTATTATATTTATTTAACCATTAAAATTACTAATAATATTATTATATAAATTATAAATTATGAAATTTTAAAAGATTAAAATTCTATTTAGCAAAAGTATTTAGTATAACAACGTTTTCTATAATTAAAAAAAACACACTTATAATAATAACACAATTATGAGTAGTAATAATAATAATAAAAATAATAATGATACTAATAATAATAATATTTATGCTATAAATATTAATATTAATGCTAACACTAAGATTAATGTAAACTATAATAATCTATAATTATATATAAAGATATACATTAACAACAAAACAAATAAAAATGACAAATAATTGAAATACGATCCTGTAATAAATTAATTTAAAATGTGTGTCTAACTATAATAATAATAATAATAATAATATCATTATAATAATATATCGTAGTGATAAAATAATAATAATAATAATACAATAACTACATATGTAAAGAGATATACATTTGTTGTGTCCTCTTTTGTTTATACAATTCTATCTTCTTAATTATTATTTTTTAAATTAAAATAATTATTCATAATAAAAAATATTTGTCCATTTTATCATTTTAATAATTTTAGTAACTATATTTTTAATTCAAATAATTACACAGATATAAAAATAAAATAAACAACAAAACAAACAAAAGGTGCAAGTAATTGAGATATGATCTCGTAGTAAATAAATGTAAAATGTGTGTTTAACTATAATAATAATAATAATAATAATAAAATAATATCTCGTAGTAATAAAAAAAATAATACTAATAATAATAATACAACTTCATATATAAAAAGATAAACAACTTTGGTCTCCTTTTTTGTTTTTTCAATTTTACCCTCTTAATTGTTATATTTTAAACTTAAATAATTATTTAAAATATAAAAAAAAATCAGTTTTATTATTTCACTAATTTTAGTAACTATTTTTTTTAATTGAAATAATTATTCAAATGTAAAGATGAATAAACAACAAAACAAATAAAAGGGTAAAGTAATTGAAACATGATTCATAGGTATTAAGTAAAAGTAAAATTTGTATGTAACCATAATAATAAAAACAATAATAATAATAATAATAACTATTATAATAATTATAGTTCTAATTAATAATAATATAGTAATAATAATAATAATAGTAATATAATAATATAAATAATTGTAGTTAATAATGATAAAAATAATACTTATAGTTGGTAGTAAATATTGGTCATAATAATTATAGTTGATAACAACAATTATAGTTAACAATAATAATAATAATAATTATTATTATTATTATAATTAGAGCTGATAATAATAATAATAATAATAATAATAATAATAATAATAATAATAATAATAATAATAATAATAATAATAATAATAATAATAATAATAATAATAATAATAATAATAATAGTTATAATTGATAATAATAACAATAATATAAAAATAAAATAATAAATATCATGAAAATTAGGTTATATGGTTGTAAATGCTATTATTAATGAAATGAAGTGTAAATTCAGTCTTAAATATAATAAATAAAATTAATAACACAATATGGTGCAGTTAATTAATTTTACAAAATAATTATAATAGCATATGACCCATGCACATTTTTTTATTTATTTCAAATCTGTTTAGAATAACAATATTATTGTTATTATATTTATTTAACCATTAAAATAATAATAATATAAATTATAAATTATAAAATATTAAAAATATTAAAAATCTATGGTTAAAATACTTCCTTAGTCCTCGTTTTTGTCGCAGAATCTCAATTTGGTCATCGTAATTTTATTAGTCTCAATTAGGTCCTCATTTCTGTAAATTAGTATCAATTAGGTCTTTTCCGTTAGTAGAGAACTAACAACCTTAAGTAGGTGCCACGTGTCAGCTCCTCGTTTTTTTTGAATTTTTTTGAATTTTTCTTTTAAAATTTTTTTAATTTTTTTTTAAATATTTATGTCACGTGTCACTTCTGTAGTGTGCCACGTGTCAATCTAATATGGTGACACGTGTCAAATTAATGTATGAATCTCAATTTGGTCCTCATATTTGTTAAATTGATTTGATTTGAGTCCCAATTTTTTTTAAAAATTTTCAATTTCAGGCACTTCAAATTTAGACCAAATTTTACTTTTATATAATGTTATGATTATTTTTATTAAAATTTTAAATATATTTATTTTAATTTTTTATAAAATTATTTTAAAATTTAAAATTTGAATTTATAAAATTGTTATTTTTAAGCCAACTCTAAAATATTGTTGATATTGAATATTATACAAATATTTCGAATATAAATTTCTTAATCTATATATTTAAAATTTTAAAATAAAATTTAAATAAAGTTTAATGTAAAATATAAATTTAAATAAATTAAATGTTGTTAAAAATATGTAATAGAAATATCACTTGTAATAAAAGTATCATCATTACATTTATAAAAAAAATTAAATTTGTTCTAAATTTGGAGCACATGAAATTAAAATTATTTTAAAAAAATTTGGGACTAAAATCAAATCAAATTAACAAATATGAGGACCAAATTGAGATTTATACATTAATTTGACACGTGTTACCATATTAGATTGACACGTGGCACATTACAGAAGTGACACGTGGCATAAAAAATAATCAAAAAAAAATTCAAAAAAAAAAATTCAAAAATTCAAAAAAACAGGAAGCTGACACGTGACACCTACTTAACGGTGTTAGTTATCTACTAACGGAAAAGATCTAATTGATACTAATTTACAAAAATGAGGACCTAATTGAGACTAATAAAAATACGATGACCAAATTGAGATTTTGCTACAAAAACGAGGACCAACGGAGTATTTTAACCAAAATCTAATTAGCAAAAGAATTTAGTATAATAACATTTTTTTTATAATTAAAAAAAGAACTTATACTAATAACATCACTATGAATAATAATAATAATAATAATAATAATAATAATAAACAAATGATAATAATAATAATTTTTGTGCTATAAATATTAATGTCAATGCAAATATCCAGGCTAATGTTGACATATTAATAATTTATAATTATATATAAAGATATACATCAACAACAAAATAATTAAGAAGGACAACTAATTAAAATATGATCTTATAGTAAATAAAATTAAGATGTGTGTCTAACTATAATAATAATAATATCATTATAATAATATCCCGTAGTGATAATAATAATAATACCATTATAATAATATCCCACAGTGTCAGTGATAATAATAATAATAATAATAATAATAATAATAATAATAATAATAATAATAATAATAATAATAATAATAATAATAATAATAATAACAATAGTAATAATAATAATAATAATAATCCACTAACTAAATATATAAAGAGTTACACATTTTTATGTCCTTTTTTGTTTTTTCAATTTTATCGTCTTAATTATTATTTATTAAATTTAAATAATTATTCATAATAAAAAATTATTTGTCACTTTTATCATTCTACTAATTTTAGTAACTATTTTTTTCAATTCAAGAAATACCAAGATATAGATATAAAATGAATAACAAAACAAATACAAAAAGCAAGTAATTAAAATATGACCCGTAGTAAATAAAAGTAAAATATGTATCTAATAATAATAATAATAATAATAATAATAATAATAATAATATCACTATAATAATATCGTGTAGTGATAAAAATAATAATACTAATACTACTACTAATAATAATATTAATATTAATACAATTACATATATAAAGAGATAAACATCTTTCATATCTTTTTTATTTTATCAATTTTATCCTCTTAATTATTAAATTTCAAATTTAAATAATTATTTATAATTAAAAAATTATTTTTCAGTTTTATTATTTTACTAATTTTAGTATCTATTTTTTTTAAATTGAAATAATTATTCAAATGGAAAGATAAATAAACAACAAAACAAATAAAAATGACAAGTAAACCAAACATGATTCCTACATAGTAAGTAAAAGTAAGATGTGTATCTAACAATAATAATAAAAACAATAATAATAATAATAACTATTATAATAATTATAGTTCTTAATAATAATAATAATAGTAATATAATAATAGAAATAATTATAATTAATAATAATGATAATAATATTTATAGTTGATAGTAATAATGATTATTAATTATAGTTAATAATAATAACACGTGACAGATCTTGACCAATAATTTTGGAGGAGCCAAAATAATTTATAGTAAAAAATTTGAACTCATCAATAATTTATTCAGAATAAAAATCTCCAGTTATTCCTTTTTTAATGTAAATAACCATATTGTGTTCAAGAAATTCATCTTTCATCTTATTTCAAATTTTGTTTTGATAATCTTCATTGTAGAAAATGAAATATTAAGAGTTAAATAAAATGAATTAGACAATTAATCAAGTAAAATACTTTTAATTTGTTTGTTTTTGTCAAAGATTGACATAATTCAATAATGGTGGACAAATCCTTCAAATTTGAATGGGCATGAACATCAACAATAGGGATGGTAAGAGGGCGGGGCGGAGACAAGTTTTGCTATCCCATACCCATCCCCCTAAAAAAAATTCATCCCCATCCTCATACCCAAACCCAACGGGTATCAAACTTTTGTCTCATCCACATCCCCACCGGGTAACGGGTATAATCTCGTACCCATACCCGTACCCATTTTCTTACTACTTTAATATTAGTTTTAATTAATTTTTATAAAGTAATAAAAAATTACGATAAAGGAAACATAAATATTATCAAATATTCAATATTAGGAGGAGGATTGCTTCTTCGATATCAAATACTTTGAAATAAATTATAATTGTTTACATTTTAGATTAGAATACCAAATAAAATTTCATGAGAACCAAAACATTTATTAAATTTGCAAACATTAATGAAACCTAGTTGATAAAATTTAAAAATATTTTTAAAAAAATATAAAAGGAAAAAATATTCAAATTAAAATATATTTTAAATGTTTGTTTACTTCAATTTTTTAACTTATAATGAATCTCTTTTTTATACACGAATAAAAGTTATAATACATCATTTAATCAAAATGACACAAAGAACAAATAATAAACATAATAATAAAATTTTAACATAGATTTTGTATCTTTCGAACTCCAATATATGTTGGATGGTGATAAAAAAATATTCATGACAATTACATTAAATTTTTATATTGTAGTAAATAAAAATTATTTATACAATTATAGTGAAAAAATTTAAGTATGATTGTAATGAGTTAGAAAATAAAAAGTAATTAGATAAAATATATCAAAATAGTATTCTACATGATGAAAATAAACAAAAAATAAAAATATTAACAAATTAACAAATGTGTGTCTTATAAATAATATGGAGACTATTGAAAGGAATCACACACAGAGGAAAATAAATGTATGATTAAGGGTATGATAAGATGAAAAATATCTTAGAGATCTAAGAAAACTTTTCAAATAGCGAAACAAAAGAGTTATTCAAATGAAACAAAAATTAATAATAACAAGTAATTTTTTTTATATTACCTAGTAAGTGAAATGTTCATGTTATTAAACACTTAAATTGAGATTATTAAACATTCTCGTGTGAAAGGAAAATATACAATAAATTAAAATATTAAAAAATAATAGAAATATTCAAATGTTAGAAATAATTTTTTTAATTGACATACATCATTTTAACATAATTACATAAAGGTTATGATAAGATAAAAAATATATTAGATATGCGAATGAGTTTCATAACAAATCAAGTAATTAAAAGAAATAAAAAATAGAAAGTATATATATATATATATATATATATATATATATATATATATATAGGGTTACTTAATTAATTATGAATATTTTAATAATTTAGACGATATGGAGATATGGCGGGGACGAGTATTATGGCGGGGATATGCACATCTTCATCCCATCCCCATACCCAATAGAAAAAATCGGAGATTCCCCATACCCAATAGAAAAAATCGGAGATTCCCCATACCCATACCCATACCCAGTCAACGAGGGGATTCCCCGTCAAAACGGACATGGGTTCGGACAATACCTATGAGGATGAATTTATTTGTTATCTCTAATCAACAATGACATGTTGGAGTGAAATTTTAAACTAATCATATATTTATCAATATACCTATTTTTTTTTAAGTTTAAGACAAAAAAATAATTTATCATAACCTAATAAAAATTGAGACGTGATTACTAACAAAAATATATAATAATAATAATATTATATATTACAAATAAGAGTAATAACTTTACCACTAATAATGTTAATAATACTAATAGTAATAATATATAATAGTAACATATAATAATATTAATATTTGTTATAATTTACTACTATCACTATAAATAATATTTATAATAATAATATTATTAATAATTAGAAATACTAATACTTATAAAAATATTACAAATAATAATATCATTTATAATTAATATTATTGCTGAAATCATAAATAAATAAATAAATAAAAATAAATTAACTTTTGTAGGATTTGAACCCGGGTCCTTTTATACCAGAGTTTTAAAATCATGAAAAAATTAATTTTTTTAACACATGTCAATAAAAGAAAATGGATAATGTAGTAATTTTGGTAGTATCTTCTTTTCTTAATACGTAATAGATTTGAATGAAAAATTAAAATTCATTGGTCATTATAGTTTTCAAGTCTTAAAATACATTGATATAATCTTTTTAATTCAGTTGGGTTAATCTTGTTGTACGTGTTAAATACATTTCATATTAATATTTGAATTCTTTACAGTTTAACATGTTCTAACTTAAATATTAATCTACAACATCATTTAACAAATCAAAAACTAAATATCATTATTTTAAAAATTAATTTAAATACTAATCTAAATCGTCATTTGACAAATTAAAACATAAATATCATTAGTTTAAAATATCTAAATCGTCATTTTTAAAGTTTATATATCAAAATTTAAGAAATAAATGAATTTTTATTTTACATATAAATTGAGATATTTAACCACAAAATAAAAAAAATAAGTTACTTTGTCATGCAAGATTGGTTTATACATGATTAATGTATGGATATTTTCAATTATAATTTATCCAGATTTTTTTTTAATTTCATTATAAACTATTTTTAATTCATAAAAAAATATTTTAATTCTCCATTTTGTTTGTTTATTTTAGTAGTGTTCGTAAAAGAAAGTTGTCCAGAGTATATCGAAAAAAGAAAACTATTCCAAACCTACCCAAATGCGATACCAAACATCAAAATCAATACTTAAGTAAAAATAATTGATTATTTCATTGAATAAAAATGTGATAAAAGAAGTTATCAGTGTAACACCTCATTTAATTTAATAAGCGAAACTAAAGGAAGCGTCACATAGAGATAACATAACAGCGCAGTCCTGGAGTTTAAAATTTAACTCCTTACACCTTACAACCCAAGGCACACCATGATGCCGGAAAGGAAACAAGCTAAAAAGTTTAACATAATGTATATAAATCAAAATACGGACAGGTACATGGGTCATAGCCCTAAAGAAAAGCCCAATAAGAAATTAAAGTCCAGCCCATGCAGACTATGCAGCGGAATCATCCCTCCTCTGTTGACCGCGAGTACCTCTCTCATCTGCTCCCATCAATAAATTGATGATCATCGCAAGGATAGAAGAACAACATACAAAGCAATCAAACAAGCAAAGGGTAAGCTAGAGCCAACAAGATTTTTATCATGTAATCAAATATACCTTCACAGTCCAACATACATATACCATCCAAGCATGTTATGACCTTTCAATCAATACACTAAGACTCGACTCGACTCATCCGAATACATATAACCTGGTCGGATTCAGCGGATGCTTGCACTTGTGGTGGATACCTCTGCTCACCCCCGAGCTCTATGTGTTACAAGTGTTACAATGAATCAATTCCCTCACACAAGGTTAGCCCTTAATGAGTTTAAGGCCTCTTGCTACTCTCACCACAGGGGTCAGTCCGCTCTCTAAGTGAGACTAACTAACTCCTTAAAGTGTCAGGATGCAATCCTTACCTTGAATCCTTACCAAGTTATATAGATGGGGCACCACCATGGACACCCACTAACAAGGGTCATGGACTTACGTCCCGACCACTGAAGCACGACCCTGCAATCCCACCTAGAGATTTCCAAGGAATTACGCACTGACATGGACCAAGCATACCAGACCAATCAAGAAAGACTTATCACACATACACATATACATCACATACCAGCTCTTGATAATTCACCTCCTTCATTTCTTTCCCAGTGGTTCCATACCCATCCATTACTCCCAAACCATAGATATGGGATTTCAGTTCATGCCAATACCATGCCACTTTAACACCAACCATCTCATTTAGTTTACATGCCAAGTTCATACCATACCCATCATTCACCATCCATGAATCATATCACCCATATATATAGCAACTCATCACATGTTTTTCATCATAACAATCAAACTCAAGCAAGTGTCAATCATTCAAGAACAATAAACAACCAAGCGTCACACTACCTCGCCCAGCTCCTCGCTCAAGCTGAAGGGTCTCGCTCAGGCGAGCCCCCTTCGCCTAGGCGAGGGCTCGAAAAGGGGAACAATAGCCTCACGCAGGATCTCGCTTAGGCGAGACCCCTCTCGCTTGGGCGAAATGCTCGCTCGCTCAGAAAGGATGTGGGTCGCCTGAGCGACTATTCGCGTGAAGCGGCTTGGGCGAGCCCCTGTTGATCTCGCCTAGGCGAGACATGCTCGCTTAGGCGAGAAATGCTCGCTTAGGCGAGAAAATCGGTGCCCACCACTATTCTCTCGTGCAACAGTCCAATATTACCACCAAACCAACGCAATATCATCTCATAAACTCATAGTAGCATGTCATGACATCAAATCATGCAATATCATCAAGCAATCACGAAAGAAACACAGATTTGGCAAAAACCCTAACTTCCCTTACCTGAAAATAAGCTAGTGGACTATCCCTACGCGACCTTGACACCGAACAAAGAGTGCAACAGCTCTAGGAACAAGGATCAGTGGCTGAAAGGAAACAGTGGGACAAACAGAACGGGTCACTAAGATTAGCCTCAAGGAAATGCCGAAAATAAAGCTAAAGGAAGACTACTACGAGTTCAGAAGCAACTTACATGGAGAGGAAGGGCTTAAGTTCGCTTCGGGAAGTTGACGGCCAACCCAACAGAGTGTTCTGAAAAGGAAGAGGGCAACTTCTTAGATTCTGTTTTCGTAAAAGTGAGGTAGAAAGGGAACCCTAGCAGCTTTAGGGCCTTAGCACCCTATGGGCCAGTCCTGAGGCCCAACAGATTAAGGTCAGCCCTCGAACTTTAGGACAAAAAATAAAATTGGGCTTTACAATCCGTATTTCTTTTACGTTTTGCATATTTTTATTTATTTTTGTATTTTGTTTTACAATCACTTTTTATTTTACTCTGTGTTATATTTATTTTCATCTATTTTTATATAATTTTTCTCAAGACTTAAATTCTAAAGTCTATAGAAGAGATCCCCAACGACTTTTTATTTTATTTTATATTTCTCTCAGACTTTCTTTTTGTGAGTTGGCCGACAACAGCACATCGTGTTTTCCATTCAAGTCAAATATTTTCTCTCTCAAATACTTTCTTTCTCGTGTTTCTAGTGTTTGGGAACGTATAAGTCTCCTATACTCATTGTGCGTTTCCTTTTAAAGTAGTAGCTACCTATAATTTACGACAAAACTTTTGTGATATAGCATAAATTAAGTTGACTTGACATGGAAAACATGTCACCACATTCAATTACCAAATTCTATATAACTTCCATAAGAACAGAGATACCATCATCTACTACCTTCCACTTCTTAATCAAAATGAAGTATTTTTGTCGTACACTACTTACATTTTGGTCTATACTCATTCATCTTTTCTCTCTCTTTCTATTGAAATCAATATGGTTTACTCCAAACATCACTGTCTTTGCATTAGGAAATGAAACCGATCATTTTGCGTTGCTGAAGTTCAAAGAATCCATATCCAGTGATCCAAATAGAATCTTGTTTTCATGGAATACTTCTACACACTTCTGTAACTGGCATGGAATCACGTGCAATTCTATGCTTCAAAGAGTTACAGAGTTGAATTTGGGAGGATACAAGTTGAAGGGATTCGTATCTCCACACATAGGCAATCTATCTCACATGACATATTTCAACATTGGAAATAACAACTTCTATGGAGAAATTCCCCAAGAAATAGGTAAGTTGTCAAAACTCCAGTACCTTTCTGTTGCAAATAACTCATTGTTGGTAGGAAAATTTTCTTCAAACTTGACTGCTTGCACTGATCTCAAAATCTTGTACCTAAATGGGAACAATCTTACTGATGACATACCAGTGGAAATTGTCTTACTTCAGAAGCTTCAACAACTGTTCCTTTTCGAGAACAATTTTTCTGGAAGAATCCCATCCTTCATGGGCAATCTTTCATCCTTAAGCTATCTCTCCCTAGGTTCTAACAACTTTAAGGGACACATTCCACAAGAAATTTGTCATCTCAAACGATTGACATTTCTAGGATTATCTATCAACAAATTGACAGGAGCATTTCCTTCTTGTTTTTATAATATGTCATCTCTTACTACATTCTCTGTGACCCTAAATCAACTTAACGGCTCTTTGCCATCCAACATGTTCCACACTCTCTCCAGTCTCCAAGTACTTTATATTGCTGGGAATCAATTCTCAGGACAAATCCCATCTTCCATAACCAATGCATCCATCCTTTTAGTAATTGATCTGAGTAGCAAATATTTTTTCGGGCAAGTTCCGAGTTTGGGGAAGCAAATACATCTCCGGTTTCTAAGTTTAGGTGTAAACAATCTAGGTGAAAATTTACCCAACGATTTGGAGTTTTTAAAACCATTGACAAACTGTAGCGAGTTGCAAATTTTGTCTTTGGCTTACAATAATTTTGGAGGACATTTGCCAAATTCTTTGGGCAATTTATCCACCAAACTCAGTGAATTGTATCTCGGGGGCAATCAAATATCAGGAGATATTCCAGCCACATGTGGAAATCTAATTGGCTTAATTCTTTTTACAATGGAACGAAATCTCATTCATGGAATTATTCCGACAACTTTTGCGAAGCTACAGAAGTTGCAAGTGTTAGACTTAAGCGGAAACAAATTGTCAAGCTTAGGAACCTTCATAGGCAATCTCAGTCGACTGTATTATTTGGACGTGGCAGAAAACATGTTAGAAGGAAGTATTCCTCCAAGTCTAGGAAATTGCCAATCTTTGCAACATTTAGACCTTT
>Ga0214544_1006958_pt1 | contig 20362 bp, 7 predicted proteins | sample CNSS3metaG_FD_160074 | JGI IMG/M metagenome (GOLD analysis project Ga0214544, IMG submission 160074) | Root nodule microbial communities from cowpea collected in UCLA plant growth center, Los Angeles, California, USA - CNSS3 | ecosystem: Host-associated > Plants > Roots > Nodule | place: USA... | reverse complement strand
TTCATTTGCTTTAGCAAAGAAAATAACAATATCAAGATGAGTAGCATCCATATGGCCATAATCAGAATCACCATCTTCATAAGCAAAGTGTGTTTCTATGTTCTTCTCATTATTTGTAAGATGCTCTGGTGTACAATAAGTACAACTCAAATGGCCTTTACCATCGTAATGATAATATATACCTTCATCTTTTTGTCAATATTTTCACATTTTCCTTTTCCTTTTTTTCACATTATCGTGCCACTTCTGGTGACAAAATGTGTCTTTGAAATTATCTTTATAACCATGTCCAAAATCAAGATCATGATCATGATCATAAAAATATAAATCAAATGTTGCTGTATTCACTTCTGGGAATGGAGCAGAACCAATTTGGACATGTTTCATGATTTTCTTGAGGTCAAAAGCTCATTGCTTTGTTCAGCCATACAAAGGCATGAAATAAATTCATAATATTTATTGCTGCATTCACTTCTGGGAATGGAGCAGATTAGGCGGATCTCATGATTTTTCATCAAAAGCTTTATTGCTTTGTCCAGCCAGCCATACATAGGCATGAAATAAATTCATAATATTTGTGAAATCTCTTTTCACAATATTTTTGTCGCATGAGCAAATTAATTGCTTAGATGCTTTATTTCTTTATTTAATGGTATCCCAATATCCATTGCATCTAAATATATTTCAACATTTAAAATTCAATATTAGGAATTCTTCCTTGTAATATCAAAGGTCACAAATCCAAATTTTGCAACATTTCGCATGTTTAGAATTAACACATAAAATAATAATATTAATAATAATAATAATCATCATCAAAATAATCATAATAATCACCGTCATAATAAAAATAAAAATAATAAGACGGAGATGAAAATTGATAAAGTTAAACAATTCTTATCGCAAGAGAAAGAATATAAGGTAAAATTATAATTTGAGAAAGGATTAGAAAGAGCTTGGATTGAAACACATAAAGCAATGTCGTTATAGAGAAAAAGCTTCCACTAGTCCTCAATTGGTTGGAGCATCGTGCTGATAACGTGTTATGAGATAAAGCGAATAACAAAGAAGATAATAGAGAAGAAACAACAGAGAATAGGGAATGAGATAATAGGGAGCAACTCATCCAACTCATCTGTATATTATTATTGATAGAAAGAGTCCTATTTATAGATACAATATGTAATCCATAAAGGAAACAAATCAACTTAGTTAATACAAATAGTAATGAATCATATGAGTAAGTCAATAGACAATCATTAATTCATAACAGTTTTTATTTTTATAAAATTTATTATATTTATTTCAACTTTTAATATAGAATTTGTGGAATTAATACGTATTAGTTATTCTTTAACCGGTCATTAGGACATATTTATTTATTTATTTTAATATTTTGTTTTTTAATATGATATGTATGATGACATAAAAACTATTAAAGCGATAAATTATCAATAACGATAATGATATTATGACTCTCAGCTTTTATTTACTAACATTATTAATTAATTAATGTAATATTATATTCTACTTTAAAATAATTAATGTCCACAATAATTAGAGTAAAAAAATTAAAAGTCAAAATATCATTTTTCTAAAAATAAATGAAAAGATAAATTAAGAAAATTAGTTCAAAATATCAATGTTCTATCTTATAAGATTACATGTCCTAAGATAAAGAAATAAAATTTCCAAGCATAAACCAATATATGTATTTAAGATGTTAACATATAAGATGTGTGCTGGAGTGAGTTGTTGCAGTGGGGCAAGATATCAAGATATCAAGTTCAATCTTAGAGAAAGTTTGCAGTGACTCCGAAAATGAACGACGCAGATGTCTCTAGGCAAATCCAGCAGATGGTGCGGTTCATCCGCCAGGAAGCGGAGGAAAAAGCCAACGAGATCTCTGTCTCCGCCGAAGAGGTATCTCTTCTTTTCGCCGTGTTTTCTTCTCTTTCGCTCTTCATTCATGCTCGCAAACCGAATCGTACTTTTCCTTCCGCAGGAATTCAATATCGAGAAGCTGCAGTTAGTTGAAGCCGAAAAGAAGAAGATCAGGCAAGAGTACGAACGCAAAGAGCGCCAAGTCGAAATTCGGAAGAAGATGTAACTTCCAATATACCTTTCTCTTTGTCTCTTCGACTTCAATGTTCATTTGGTTTTGTTGTTAGATGTCTCTAAATTCTGGAGACTAAGTTCTTCTCGTATAGATCTTGATCCATACGCTAATGCGGCAATGTCTATTGACTGTGATTACTGGTACCGCCGATGCTTGAATCATTATGGAACGTGATATAGTGTAGTTATTTTTTTATTTTTTTTATGTTATCACTCATTCTGTGTATTTATAATTGAACTTCTGTGATTGTGGTTCTGTGTGTTTTAAGTACTAGAATATGGTCTTTTGTCCAATAGTTATACTTTTTAAATTTGTGAATTAGGACGGATCTGTATTTTTGCACTGACGGATGCATGCAATTCATATCAATTATGAGATAGTCTACCAAATCCTTGTTGTCTTGTCATACTTTTCAGTAAAATCCTCGTTGTCTTGTCATGCTTTTCAGTAAAATCAGTAGTTAATGTTAGTTCCAAACTTTTGCATTTGGAAAAAACGGCCAGAGGTTTAATCTGTTCTCTTTTATTTATTTACTTTGTTTGGGTTTGAGTACTTTGGCTTGTTCAATTTCTTTCAATCTGTTGACATTTGTGGCAAAGTGCTCGAACTCAAGGATATTGTCAAAGTTTGACGGAGATCGAGGGTTTAATTTCAGAGATGTATTTAATTTCATCGTCTGAAATACAGGGCTATGTTGTGCTTCAAAGTGGCAACGAACAGTGCTACTTGAGATAGTTTGTGTTTTGATGCACAACCAATTGATTGTGTTTGCAGTGAGTACTCGATGCAGCTGAATGCCTCTCGAATTAAAGTTCTTCAAGCTCAAGACGATGTGATCAGTTCCATGAAAGAAGCTGCTTCCAAGGAACTTTTGAGTGTGAGTCATCATCATCATTTGACTGTGACTCATCATGATCATGTGTACAGAAACCTTTTGAAAGATCTCATTGTTCAGGTCAGTTAAACTTTGAATATGGTAAACCTATTTATGATTTGATAATTTGAATTTTCTGTTTTGCCAATTATTGATGTCAGATTATTGTGTCCATTTTTTTTATAAGAGCCTTACACATGCGAAACTGTTTTAATGTTGTTTATTTATTGTGTCTATAACCAGTATTTTCATTGAAAATTACTATTACTAGAGACATTATTTTATAACATCGGCGATTATTTTGTGATAGCAAGTGCTTGGGTAGTTGTCAATTATTCTTTCCATCTTTTTCTAGTAAGAGCCTTGCACCTAGGCAACCGTTTTTAATGTTATTTATTTAATGTGTCCTACTTTTGTATTATTTGAGATGATGGGCGCAACATTGTATCTATAACTAGTATTTTCATTGCAAATTACTATTGCCCACAGGCACCATTGAATCAGCATCGTTAATCGTTTTGTGATAGGAACTTGGGTATTATGGGGTGCAGTGGAGAATTTAACTGTTTGGTTCTCCCCATGTGATCGCTACTTCTTTAGAGTGGGTTCCCAAGTGCTTGGGTACTTATCAATTATTATTGTGTTTGGGTACCTTTGAATTATAACTATGACATGGGAACCAACCTTGGTGTCTATGGTGTATTGAATGGCATGGGTTCAATTCCTTACCCTTCCCTCTTTCCTGGTCAACATGACCTTTTTAATCCTTTGTAATGATATAGATACAGATAGTCTCCTTGACTTCTGTTTATAGAGTACCTTCTATGCGTAAGTATATGGACTTGGAGTATAATGTTAGGGCTATGTGTTACAGTGTTTGCTAAGACTGAAAGAACCTTCTGTCTTATTGAGATGTCGGAAAGATGACCTACACTTGGTAGAGCATGTGCTGGATTCTGCTGCACAGGAGTATGCTGATAAAGCAAATGTTGAGCCCCCAGAGATCATTGTTGACAACCAAGTCTATCTTCCACCTGGACCCAGTCATCACAATGCTCATGATATCTACTGGTAAAGTTCATATTACAAAAAATAAATCTTAACTAATTGTTTGGCTCAGCCAATCAAGGATTTGGTTTCTCACCCTAACAATTTATTTTTTCCTCTTGGTTAATTATAATCCAACATTATCTTCTGAGAAAAGTGCAAATTCAAATCTTATGATCATAGTAATCTTACCCACAACAATATGATGCTTCCTAAAATCGCATTACCTGTGTTAGCTGCTTTGTTATTTAAATTTCAGTTAAGGCAGACCTGATTATTTTTGTTGATATTCAGTTCTGGTGGGGTGGTTCTGGCTTCTCGTGATGGAAAGATTGTGTGTGAGAATACTCTTGATGCACGACTGGATGTAGTGTTCCGTAAAAAGCTTCCTGAGGTAAATTTTTTTATGCGTTGTAATTCTTAGTTTGGTTTGTATCCTTTGTTAGATATTTTCTGCTGAATTGTTTGTGGACTTTCCATATTATTTGAAAGTAGGAAGGTGGGTTATTTTTGAGATATTGAAACTTTGACATTGATATTAAAAAAAAAAATTAGGAAAATCATATCTGATGGGCTATTAGGACAAGTAATGGAATGTGTCAGTGGTTTTCAAGAGGAAATAAGAAACGGAGCTTGTTTAACAGAGAAGAAAACGTATATTAAAGGGGGAAAGAAACTGAACTTTCATTTTTTAATATCAGAAGCATTACAATTTATAAAGCTATGAATACAATCTGGAATAAGAAAGTATCTAAGATTTCTTAAGAGACTGTTTAACACTAAGACAGAAACAACAAACAAAAGATAAAGGTATACTCCTTGCTGTTATCAGATGTCACAATCTGAATTTGGTTGCCACTTGTGACATGAATTTTAACAATATATATATATATATAAATATATATATATATATATATATATATATATATGATGGGAAAAACAACAACACAACCAAAATACCAAATAATGCAGCGGATTAATTTTCCCTAACTTGCAAGAATCTATGAGGATCAACAACAATAAAATGGCAACAGTAATCACAATCAAAGAACATACCAATTTTGGCGTCGAAAACCCCTCAATTCAATGATAAAAATCACGGGTCGTCCAGACAAAAAAAATCGCTCCACTATAATCAAAAGAGTGTACAAATGAGTATTAACAAACTGCACAAATAAGTGCTAACATGCAGCCAAACAACAAAGCATCAAATCTTGCTAATTGAAGAACAAAGTGAGAAAAATCCCTAAAATAAAGCTACTGTGAGGGACCAATATCTCAAACCTGAGACCTTCGATTAACGATCCGAATGGTCATAATGAAGAATCGTATGCTGCGAACCTTGTATCAAAGTTTTAGCCCGATCTAACGGTTAACGAACCCACAATCGTCAATTTATCGAGACTACACAGTGTGAAAAATCTGCAGAATTTTCTCCCCTTTCTCTCTTCTTCTTGGCTGTGTTTTTGGTCACTCAATGCTCTCACACTCTACTGACTTGGAAGCTCTCTCAGTACGGTTTAAAGAGAGCGCTCAAGTATTCGTACAAGAAATTTGATTCCTTCATAAGCCTCGGTTACAACAGACTGGATGTTTAGACCATTGATGTTGTATGTGGATGACATGTTGGAGGTAGGCCCCAACAAAGTTCAAATCCAGGAATTGAAGGCATAATTGGTTAGGGAGTATGAGAAGAAGGACTTGGAACAAGCAAACAAGGATTTCAGGGATGCAAATTCACCGAGACAAAAAAGATAGGAAGGTTTGGCTTTCTCAGAAGAAATACTTACTGATAATCTTGCGGCGCTTCAACATGTAAGATTGCAAGCCAATTTCGACCCCACTTTCTATCAATTGTTCCTCACGTATGAGTCCTAGCAGTGAAGCGGAAAGGATGGAGAAGCCTTGAGTACCAAGTGCATCGGTGGTGGACAGCCTTATGAATGCTATGATGTGTACAAGACCAGACATTGCACAAGTAATGGGAGTGGTTAGTTGGTTCATGGCAGGTTTGTTGGAGAGCAGTGAAGTATTGACAAGAGGTTCTTGGAAGGAACCTCAGGTGTTGCATTGTATTTCGGAGGATCAAAATTATGTGTCAATAAAGTCTACGTGGATTCGATCCTACTGAAGTCTATTAGAAGAACAAGCAACATGAAGGCAGAGAATAAAGCATGGTGTGAAGATTTGATTAATTTCATCAAAATCTTCAAGTGGGAGATTGTGAGAAAAGAAGTCCCACATCGATGGGAACTTACTTTGGGGCTTACTTTTAATGTTATAAAAGGAGTCCAGTGTTTCCTTAGGAAATCATTCCAAAGTCTCTCCCTTCCTATTCCTTTTGTTTTATTTGCTTGAGAGAAGAATTAAGAGAGAATATTCGTTTCTCCCTTAAGAGAGAATGTTAGTTTCTTCTATTTTCAAGAGAGGGGTTGTCATTGTTTTTTCCTTGGGATTAGAGAGAATTACGTCCGGCAAAGATTGTCTTCTAAAGCAACTTTGAAGCCTTTTTCAATTATTTAGCCAACACTCAAAATTTTGTTGATCTTTGGGTATAAAAGCAGCTTGCTATTGCAACAGTCCCCTTTCTTTTGACTGAAATATAGTCACCATGGCCTATTCTAACTTTGGTGATGTTGATTGTCTTTAAATCTTTGAAAAGCTCCCTATCAATGGTCATTTGATTAGTGCAACCACTGTCATTTAGCCAAATCTTACTTCACGGTTTGCAAAACACATAGTGACAAAGTGTAGAGCTTCCTTGTCTTGATCAACAACCTTAGCTTCTTCCCCTCGTTATTGATTTTTGCTATTGCATATGATTGCTCTTTCTATTGATTGCATTGAAGTAATAGCCAACTATCATCGACTATTAATTCTGTTCCAGATTCAAAAAGTCGTTTCTTTCCCTGTCTATTTCAGTGCCTTTGTATTTTCTAGACTGGTTTGGGAGTTCCTTTTCACTAATTTTTCCTCACACTTCCTTTCTTCTTCCAGACAAAATATATACAGTAATATTCCATTAATGGCAACTTTCTGTCTAGTATGTTTACTTTAGATATTATTTAGGATGGTAAATTTGGTAAGTCATTGGAGTAGTTGCAGTTGTGATAACCAACATTCTTCTTTATTTTCTTTCTCCTTGGGAAAGGGGGAAGGGGTGTAATTATTTTGAGATGATGAACTGGTTAATCACGTCAAACCACTAGATTCTTAGATTCTTATGAAGTTTCTTGTTCTTTGTTGCAGATTCGAAAGCAGCTCTTTGGACAAGTTTTTGCTTGACGATTTCTTCGAATGTATTGTTTCCGTACCCTGGAATGTTTATATCCCGAAGAATAAGCTTGTCTTGGATCTGAATAGCTCTGCTGCCGTTGAATTATAGTTGCTGTCTTTTGAATAACACCATTTATCGGTAGTTCAGTTGCTCCCATACCGTTTATGGTGGGGCATGTGGTGTGCTATAATTTCTCTCTCATTCCTGCTTTTAGCTTATTGGTAATCATGTAGCAGATATTTATTTATTGAACATAAGTACATTATTGTGAACATTGTGACAGAAATATAAGTGTTCTCTACCATCGTGTCTGGGGCCAGTGGAAACAGTGAAATGTCGGCGCCCACGCATTCAGGTATATTCCTACATGTTTTTGTGATTTGGGAAACCATGTCATTTGATGTAAAGTAGGCATTATATTTTAGAGAAATCCAGTAAAAATATATTTGAAGGGACAATCTGAGGTAAAAAGTTGACTTAAAATAGAAAAAAAAAGAAGCAAAAGCACAATACAAGGCTACTTATTTCTAGGTTAGTTAGTGGGCCACATTATTGTGGGTTGCCTTCCCCAATGTATCAGTTATTAGGTTTGAGTTTGGATTATGCTGCGACTAATTAATAGTTTAAGCAAGCTAAATGAGTATGGATAATGGCTTAAAATCCCGACAATTATAGCAACGTACAATTCCTAAAACCTTTCATGTATCATTTATCCTTTCGTCTCAACAGTTGTCAGAACATCTAACCTTTTTTTTTACAGTCTCTGTTTTTGCGTGTTTGTTGGTCTATGTGCTTCGCTGTCTCTAGGTTCCTTAACATTTTGCAACTTCTTTGTTGTCACAACTTTCACGCTTATTTTCTTTAACTGCGGTGTCTATCGAAAACCCCAAAAGGATTATTTCCACATTATAGTAAAGAAACACATTTTCTCACTTTTAGATATTGGCTCATCTTTGTTTTGTATATGCTGAAATGTGTAGAACGACTTCTCTTGTTCCTTCCTTCCACTCAGGTTCCAATAGTACAGAACTGTGACAGGGATTTGCAAAATGTTGTGCTAATTCCTCATTGATTTTGTGGTCCTAAAACCAATCGAGTATATTCTCGTAGGAATGTGCCCCTTAATCTCGTTGAAATTCTTGGATTTAGTTGAAGAAATGAGAGAAAATAGATGAAGAAAGAATTAATATTGGTTTAGTGAACAACGACAGTAGAAATAATTTATAGAGAATGATAAAATTCGCAGTATTGTTTTCACATATTCCTATTAATCTCTTCATGTTTCTCCAGTTTCGTTTTTCTCTCTCTTCAATAAACTATTCAATTTTTCAGTTTATTTCTTATCTATTTTCATTAAATCTACTTATTTTCATCTTATCAAATTTTCTAGAGAATTAATTGTTTGTTTAGTTAAAAGAAAAAAAAATCTATTATTTCTTATCTACTTCAATTTAACAAATAGTGTATTAAGACTGTGTAACTACGTGTAGATAATTTATATAAAACTAATTATAAGGTTCATTGTTTCTTAACAACAGTTAAGCTTAAAATATATGAAATTTTGGTTTGTTAAAATATTTTATTTTATTTTAATATCAAATTGGTATGTCCATAAATTAATTCAATCCTGTGTAATAAAGTAAAAGTAAATCAATCCAAAGACTATGAAACTGAATAAATAGAAAGTGAAAATAACCAAAAACTAAATCCAATTCCTTTTATTGGATTGAATTTCACATTTGATTATGAAAACCAATCCGAACTGAATCTAGTTTATTTTATAAATTTAGTATAGTCATTTTATATCTTTATTTCATATATTTAATTAAAACTGTGTATAACTTATACCTGTTTAAGAAAATATACCTCTATTTAAATATTGCTTCTAATAACAATTTGAATATAATCAACAAGTCATGTAAATTTATTTTTATCAGTCTGTCAGAAGACCAAATCCATAGTAAATAAATAGACATGAAATTACACGTTGAATGCGGTCCGATTCCCATCCCTTCACATGGACCCCACAATTCACTATTTTCACTTTTTTTTTACTTGAACCAGACACGACAATGGAGAACGCTTATATTTCGTCAGTGTCGACAGTATACATGCATATATATATATATCTACTACATGATTACCAATAAGCTAAAAGAGGCAATGAGCCATAGAAATTCTAGAATACCACGTGCCCCCATCATAAACGGTATGGGTGGGAGCAGCTGAACTACGGAGAAATGGTGTTTATTCAGAAGACAACAAATTCAGGTTCAAGACAAGCCTATGATTCAGGATATAAACATTGCAGGGTACGGAAACAATACATGTGAAATCTTCAAGCAACAACTTGTCCAAAGAGCTGCTTTCGAATCTGCAACAAAGCGCAAGAAACTTCATAAGAATCTAGTAGTTTGACGTGATTAACCAGATCATCATCTCAATATAATTCCACCCTTTCCCAAGAAAGAAAATAAATAACAATGTTGGTTCTCACAACTTCAACTACTCCAATGTTTTACCAAATTTATCATTCTAAATAATATCTAAAGTAAAGCCAATAATGGAATAATACAGTATATATTTGTCTGGAAGTAGAAAGGAAGTGTGAGGAAAAATTAGTGAAAAGGAAGTCCTAGACTAGTATAGAAAAACAAAGGCACAGAAATAGACAGGGAACGAAACTACTTTTTGAATTTGGAACTCAATTAATAATCGATTATAGTTGGCTATTACTTCAATGCAATCAATAGAAAGTGTATATACCAGTATAATATTGTGGTAGAACTACCCAATAAAATACGTAAGTGGATGTGAATCAAAATTCTACATACAAGTTATTTGAGTGAGAGCAATAGTCCAAGTTCAGAGTTTAGTTTGAAGACCTTGTCTTTTTCCTGGCTCTAACAAATCTTAACGGCATCTCCTTCCCTTAACACAATAATTACTGTCATTCTTAATTTTATGTCGTTATATGTGGGTGTGTATTCTAATCTAGGATCTCTATTCAACAAATATTAATTATTTTCTTTCAAGACTACTTATCACAGAATTTTCGAAGTATCAAATATTCTGATTATATCCGTTCGCTGTTTCCTTTCCATTTTATTTTGGTCTCCTTTGTATTTCTAACAAACTATATTTTAATACTAATTTGTTATTATCTTCATTAAGTTCACGTCAATCTTTCTTTTCGTATTCACTCAACGATAAGTGAGTATTTGATGTGGTTAAGTGAGTCATACAGTTAGTCCATACAAATATATCAAAACCTTAGAGAACTCCTTCATTGGCAGGGAATTGTTATCACGTTGCCTTTATTGATGATTTCACAAGAATGTGTTGTATCTTTTTTCTTCCTTAAAATTCTAGTCAGAAGTGGCCACCAATTTCAGATTCTAAGATTTGATAATGGCTACGAAAAACTTCAATTTGTTTTGTTAGGTAGCTGGCATTGAGTAGAGCATCAGTTAACTACTCCCTATACTCTACGGAATGCTTACGTAATTTTTGTTTGTTGTTGCTGTCTGTGTTAGTGGGTAGTTATTCATTAAACTTTAAAAATTGTAATGCTTCTGATATTAAAAAATGAAAGTCCAGCTTTTTTTTTCTCTTTTAATATGCATTTTCTTCTCTGTTAAACAAGCTATGTTTCTTCTTTTCTCTTAAAATCACTGGTACATTCCATTACATGTCCTAGTAGCTCATCAGATATGATTTTACCGTAGTATTTTTTTTTTTATTTCAGTGGCAAAGTTTCAATATCGCAAAAATAACCCACCTTCCTACTTGGAAATAATATGGAATTTAGTAGAATATATCTAACAAAGGATACAAAATCACAGAGTAAGAATTAAAATGCATAAAAAGTTTACCTCAGGGAGCTTTTTACGGAACACTACATCAAGTCGTGCATCAAGAGTATTTTCACACACAATCTTTCCATCACGAGAAGCCAGCACCACCCCACCAGAACTGAATATCAACAAAAATAATCAAGTGTGCTACAACTGAAATTTAAATATCAAAGCAGCTAACAGCTAATAATATTTTAGGAAACATCCTCAATTGTTGTGAGAAAGAATTACTATGCTCAGAATATTTGAATTTGCACTTATAATGTTAAATTACAATTAACGAAGAAAAAATAAAGAATAGGGTAATAAAGCAAATCCTTGATTGGCCAGGCTCAACAATTAGTTAAGATTTATTTTTTGTAATATGAACTTTACCAGTAGATATCATGAGAATTGTGATGACTGGGTCCAGGTGGAAGATAGACTTGGTTGTCAACAATGATCTCTGGGGATTCAACATTTGCTTTATCAGCATACTCCTGTGCAGCAGAATCCAGCACATGCTCTACCAAGTGCAGGTCCTCTTTCCGACATCTCAATAAGACAGAAGGTTCTTTCAGTCTTAGCAAACACTGTTACACACAATCCTAACATTATACTGCATGTCCACATACTTACGCATAGATAGATAGATATATCATTACGAAGGATTAAAAGGATCATGTTAAGCAAGGAAAGAGGGAAGGGTAAGAAAAATTGAACACACCATGGACACCAAGGTTGGTCCTCATGTCAGGAGATAGTTATAATTTAAATGAACTCAAGCACTCGGTGAACCCATCCTCAAAAGCTAATTATTAAGGAGAGAGAACCACGCCATTATTGAACACACCATCGACACCAAGTTTGGTCCTCATGTTGGGAGATAGTTATAATTTATATGAACCCAAGCACTCGGTGTGAACCCATTATCAAAAGCCAACTATAAAGGAGGGAGAACCGATCACTTAATACTCTGCCAAGGATCCCATACTACTCGAAGTGAGACTTAGACACCCCATAATACCCAAGTTGTTATCATAATACCACCTCTAAGAGACGAAATCTTGTCAGGTTTCATTCTAATCTAGCACTTCATTTGGTGACACTTCACTCAACTTCCATACTGATGTGAACCCTACGAAGATGGACCAAGCACTTGGGAACCGACTCTAAAAAAAAAGTAGCTATCACAAAAGTGAGAACCAAACAGATAAATACTCCAGCCACCCCCCATAATACCCAAGTTCCTATCACAAAACGATCAACAATATTGATACAATGGCGTCACTGGGTAATAGCAATTTGCAGCGAAAATACTAGTTATAGATAAAACTTTGTGCCCATCATCTTAAATAATACAAAAGTATAACAAATAAGTAAATAAACATCAAAAACAGTTGTTACTAGAAAAAGATGGAAAGAACAATCTGATATCACATAGCAAAACAGCGAAGTCAAATTATCAATTCATAAGTAGAAGTACCATATTTAACGGACCTGAACAATGAGATCTTTCAGAAGGTTTTTGTACGCATGATCATGATGACTCGCACTCAAAAGTTCCTTGGAAGCAGCATCTTTCATCGAAGTGATCACGTCATCTTGAGCTTGAAGAACTTTTATTCGAGAAGCATTCAGCTGCATCGAATACTCGCTGCAACAAACAATCAATTGATCCTCAAACCGTAAACCATCTCAAGTAGCACTGTTTTTGTCACTTTGAAGTACAACGCACAGCTCTGTACTTCACATAGCTAAATAAAATACATCTCTGAAACTAAATCCTTCATTCCCCTCGTCAAACTTTGGTAATATACTTGAGTACGTCAACAACTTGAAAGAAATTGAACATCAAACCGAAGTATTCAAACACAAACAAAGAAAATTAATAAAAAAGGACTAAACTAAACCTATAGTCATATTTTCCAATATTAATTACTGATATTCATTGTTGATTGATCTGACTTGCATGCATTAGGGAATTCAGCAATTCGGAACAGGTCGATAAAGATCTGAAACATCATATTCTAGTACATAAAACACTCTGTCACAGTATTTCAATCACAAATAAATACACTGAATGAGTGATTACATGACAAAATAACTGCACCGAATCCGATTCCGTAAGAATCAAGTCTCAAGATCTATACGAGTAGAACTAGGTCTCCAGAATTTAATTTTAAGCAATGTCAACGGAGGAAAAAACCTAAGGAATTTCAAACTCACAGACAAAAACAGCATAAAAAAGAGTATAGAAAGGTATATAGGAAGTTACATCTTCTTCCGAATTTCGACTTGGCGCTCTTTGCGTTCGTACTCTTGCCTGATCTTCTTCTTTTCGGCTTCAACTAATTGCAGCTTCTCGATATTGAATTCCTGCAGAAGGAAAAGTACGATTCGGTCTGCGAGCATGAATGAAGAGCAAAAGAGAAGAAAACACGGCGAAAAGAAGAGATACCTCTTCGGCGGAGACAGAGATCTCGTTGGCTTTTTCCTCCGCTTCCTGGCGGATGAACCGCACCATCTGCTGGATTTGCCTAGAGACATCTGCGTCGTTCATTTTCAGACGAAACACCGGTAACTTCCTCTATGATATGATTGAATTTGATAGGGATTGCTGCCTCACTGCCACAAATCACAGATGCACACTTCTTATTTATACACCTTTGTTTTAACAGTTTAAATGCATATATTTTTTGGGCCTTTGAAATCTTTTTAGAAAAAAAAAATATAGAATATATAACCTTATGAATATTTTTTAAATTTTTTTGTAAATTAAAGAAACATTTTTTTCATTAAATCATTCTGAAATTAAGAATTAATTATATGCTTGTATCTTTTTGTTAGAACTAAACAAATGTGAGAATTTAGGCACGAGGGAGATGAAATTTGAATTAAATAGAAATTAAATAAAGAAAAAAAATCGCCATTTTTAAAAAAAGACCTTCGTTTTCTTTAAATTTTTTATTTTATTAAAATCTTTTTTTAATTAATTTTAAACTATTCCACTTGTGCTAAACATTCCATTAAATGGATTTTTTAAAAGATTTAAAATATTTTTCATTTGAGATAGCATCTTTTTTAGGAATACAACAAAAGTTTGAAAACACCCAATACGAAGAATATGTTGTTTAGTGTGAAACATTTTTTAGCAGTGAAAATCTCTCTTTAAAATAAGTGATGCTAAAAAACTCAAACCATATCAGAGGACACTTAACTTTTCAACCTCTTGTGTCTTATTAACCCTTCCATAGATAAATAAATAATAAAGATATTTCATTAAAAAATGAGAAGTAGAAAATGGAATTATTTAAATTGAATGACTTGAATGGAAATATGTGAATATATATATATATATATATATATATATATATATATATATATATATATATATATTTTTTTTGATTATTTATTGTATTATAATAACAAAATAAATACTAATAAAAAATTGTTGTAAAAACAAAATTTAGATATAATATAAATACTACAAATAGTAAATTACATAGTAAATACTTTAATATTGAGCACATTGATCATCTTTTGGTGAATAATCGACTATATATCACGCAAACATTTTCGTATTTGTTTATAAAGTTTACCAAATATTCTTTTATGTTTTCTTAATAGTTTAGTATCTTGATACTTTTGGTATCCGACCCAAAAAAACACATGAGCACGACGGTTCCGTAGAAAACATTGAATTTGTCCTATAAACGATAAAAGCCCTATTCGATATTCATAAACGAGGATGTAAGCCTGATCTCTTAACAACCTCTTCAAATAAAATCAACTAGATGAACTCATTCTTTGATTCTAAAAACTAATTGGTTTAAAACAATTCTTATATTACCAAAAATAATATTTGGTTGAGTGTCAAAGAATTTCCTATTATGCATTTAATAGAGCATGTATTAAAAAGATACCTATATTTTTTTAGTTTTTATTCGAGAATATAATTTGTAATATTAATATTAATCATATTATTCTTTATTTTTTACATAGTTTAAATAGGATTCAGATTTATTTCCTCGTAATTATTAGACTTACTCTATCACTTATTATCGTATCATTCCTAAATATTAGTCTACCGTTCAATAATTATATTCAATAAAGCATTGACACTACCATTCTCAAAATTTTAAGGCGGTGAGTTTATGAGTGTTTATTTTGATATAGTGTTATACTTTCTCATTTTTATTCAATATAAGACTTAGACTCGTACTTGCATTTCTAACTTTATTGAATATCATAATAACGTATGATTAGTGAAATTCAATTAGAATTATCCAATTAATTGATGTAATGTTAATGTTTATATTAACTTGGAGTGAACCAGAAATCAAACAATTCCACCAAGCTCCTCATCAACTGTGTTCTCTATTTCAGGGTCCCAATTCAGTTTCATCAAGCTTCTTTAACTTGTAATATTAGATTATGAGAATTTGTAGAAGATTAAGAAAGACCAAGTTATTATCGTATATATCTATGATTTGAGGATAACAAATTTATCTGGACATTCTACAACATATTGTTCTCAAACTAAAATCAGCAATTGAAGATTATTATGTAGTATGATATTTGAAAAGAAAATATTTGGATAGGAGTCTCTTTCTAAATAAAGATTTTTTAGTGAGAAAAAAAATATATTATAAGTGAACCAATATTTTTGAAAATTCTAAGGGAACACTTTTATACAAAGAAATAGAATTTAAGAGAATAAAATGAGAGATTTTATATTTTATGATTTGTCGTTACAAGTTCTTAAAAAATTATCTCTAAACATAGTTTAACTTTACAAAATCAAATTTATAAGATGAAGATGAAATCTAAATAATTTTGAAATCATATTAAAAAGGTAAACTTTAAATATAATTCAATTCTATAAAATTGATTGAGTTATAAGGTGAAATTTGCATCAATGTGGGATGAGAATTGAGTCTACTGTCACGTATTGCATGTTAACAAACTTATGCATGTGCAAGTGATGAATGTGGGTCTAATCTTGTTTTCTTTCCTTGTGTTTGAAAGAATGATTTCCTTACTAATGATTTATATATTTCAAGTGTAGGTGTAAATGGGCTATTTTAGAGTGTAAATAGCTAGGTTAATGAACTTTTTTTTATTTGTACACAGATTAATTATAATTTTTTAAAAACTTGTTTTATCTTTTCTTTTTACCTTTTTTAAATCCTTTTAGAATAAAATTATCTAAAAATAATCATTAAAGAGAATTATGATTTTCAAATCAAAGTAGCACTACAATAAACTGTAAAAATTAAATTTTGGATTCAAAAACACTTTTTGTCAAACCTAAATTACTTCTTTATCTTTTCTTTGGGAAAGTCTTATTTTGTTCTATTATGTATATTTAGGGGTACCTGTGGGAGAAATCTAAGAAAGTTAATCCTCTAGATGATGTGGTGAATAAAATTAAGAAAAAATTAGCTAGGTAGAAAGGTAGGTTTATATCTTTTAATGGTAGAACATATCTAATTACTTTGTTTTTATAATCATTTTATTGTATTAGTTTCCCTTCACATGTAATCTTATTGTCTATAATTATATATCCATAACTATATATATATATATATATATATATATATATATATATATATATAAAATATTTTTTTTTTATGTTCACATTTCATAATTTCAATTTTTTTCTTTATAATATAATTATTTGTTAAATTTTTAAAAGTTATAACCATTACTTTTACATGTTTTTTATAAAATTTTCTATCTTCTTTCCTCTCTTTTTTTATTCATTAATAGTTATTTTCTCATCTTTTCTCAATTCATTTCACTTTGTTTTTAATCATAAAAATTTATTTTGTATATAAATTTAATAACATTACAATATCATTATATATTGATATAATATTATGCATATTTAAAAAAATAAGTACACACAGGTGCTACTGTACCGATGTTTACGCTAGTAAAGTTACAAAGAGACTTCTTATGAGGTTGGGAAGCAATTAGTAAAAAGATAGCATGGATAAGTGGGATAATATATATGCAAACCAAGGGAATGATGATGGATGAGTATCAATGACATTAGGTATTTAATATGGTTTTACTGGTCAAGTGGAAATGGAGGTTGCTTATGAAAGATGATGAACTGTGGAAAGAAAATTGAAAATGCAAATATGGATCTTTGAGAAATGTTAGATATGTATAAGCAATGGGAAGGAAAAATATACATAAGATTTTGTGAAAACAACTCAAAGAGAGATTGTTATTGATTTATTAGAACAATGTTTCATTATAAAGAGAAAAGAAAAATCCTAATAAAACAATAAAATAAAAAATTTGATACTAATAAAAGAGAATCAAATATATGATATCTTTCAATATATAAATAAAAACAAAAGATATATAATATATTCATTAAGAAACTTGAATCATAAAGGTAATCATATTCACAAGGATGACAACAGATAGGGTTGGGCATGGATAGTACCTACCCATTACCCGTCCCGCAAAAAAAAATTAACTTGTTATTCATCGAATACTCGCTTAAAAAAATACCTGAGAGATTTATACCCATGGATATTAAAATAAATAATTTTTTTTAAATAAAATTACAAAAAAAATAGAAATTAAATTTTAATTATAATTAAATTTGATCTAATAAAATATATATTAAATTTTAATTTTAATTAAAATTTAAATTAAAGAAATATAAATTAAATTTTAATTTTAACTTTTTGCAGGTAATAGATACCCAATGGATAATATGATCCCTACACTCGACCTGTTTATAAACCAGTGTTCAAATACTCGCTACTTGCTACCCATTGATAATAAATATCTACGAGTATCAAATATTCATTGCAGATTTTATCTCTTGATACCCATAAATACGAGTATTTTGTCACCCTATCTACACATGAATCCAGGTGATTGAGTGATTTGAAGTCATTGAAATTGAGTTCATATTTTATTTAAATATATTTAAGAATCATGTAAACTTATAGTCAACTTAAGGACAATCGAACATATAGGTTCCTAACTTCAACTATTTCACATTTAAGAAAACCACAAATTTTTATAAAGTTCAAACTTATTATTAAGTAAATTATAATAACATCAAAGCTATGCCTATTGTAAACAACTGATCAGACACACCTTTGCAAATACATACAATGATACAAGGCAAAATATTTTTCACTTATTGTAGGACTCCTCCACATTCGATAAAAGAAGACATAACTTTTTATCAATATATATATATATATATATATATATATATATATATATATATATATATATATATATATATATATATATATATATATTAATAAAAAAGTTATATATATAAACACACTTAGAAACTATTTGTTTACATAAACATAAAGAGGTTTTCTACTAAAAACAGAAACAGAAAAATAATTCCGTAAAAATACTTTAAATAGGCCATGCAGATAATTTTTGTGTGTATATACATTGTGTAAAAATGTGATTTTTTTTTTCATTTTAAAATATTAGGGTAAAGATACTCATTGCTGATCCAACCCATCTATATATGCAGTCAAAATATACGCTGAAGCGAAATGTGAGTGACACTACTATCAAAATCACCACATACTTAGTTTGAATAATTTTTACATAAACTAAAACTAATTTATATGTGAGTTAAAAAAATTGACTATAAAATTTTAGTTGAGAAAGTATTTATAAATTAATTTATACATAAACCAGTTTATATTGCAATTTTTAATGAAATTTTGAAACGTATATTCTAATTTCTTTGTCACGGTATACGGATGTGACGATTGTTTGTACTAAATAACAAAGAGAAGAAAGAAGATAAAAATAAATAAATAATTTATAAAAAAAGTTGTAAATGATTTGAAGAATAAAAAATTAGGTATTAAATACATGTGAATGAAGAATGATTGAGGATAGCTTATATGGGAAAAAAAAATCAAGTGAGTTCATATCTGATTAAATACAATTGAGATTAAGTGAGTTCCAAATAATATATGTTCATTCTCTCGTAGAGTAAATAATGGAAATTAAGTTTAAGAGTTTTTACACTAAAATAATTATGAATTTCAAATTTAAATTCATCAATAACAAACTATAATAACGATGTTATGGAGAGAGACTAATTTTATCAAACATAATTAGTACATTCTACCCCTAACAATAGTAGTATTTTCACTCTTCAACATAAGTCTTTGTTCAAGTTAGGTGTGAAATATTCCGATAAGACCATGTCCGACCAAACCAAATGAAAAAATAAATTGTTGGTCGGCACGAATTCAAATAATATTAGATAAATTAAAGCAGGTAAGATAGGTATAAGTAGTCGAATACAAATTTGAAAAAACGATTCAATAATACTCGAGTAAAAGCAAAAATTTGAATTCACTACTGATTTTTATATTATTTTTTGTTATGTCTTCAAAATATATTTGATCATTAATTTTAAAATTTTAAAATATATTAAAATTATTTTTAAAGTATTAAAATAATGTATTTAATGTTCTGCCGAGAAACCAGACTCATAAAAGCACTCACTTTTGAATCAAACCCTAGCCACGGATGCTTTTTCATTTTCGAACACAACTATCTTTCTATCGCCACAATAAACCCAAGAATGCTCCAAATGTTGAACTTCTATACAATATTTCTCTTCTTTTGAACCCTTATCTTCCACCGAAGCCAAAGATTCACTATTGGGCCTTGAGATCACAATAAGGAAAAGGTACACCGCGACAACCAATTCTAGAATGCAGAGAAACAGAAAATGAGTGGTTTTGTTCTTGGTTTTTCCTTTTTTTTAGGTTTGAAATATGGAGAACCTTAAACCCTAAACATTAACAACGACAATTATTCAGATCCGAATAATTATATTTAACATAATATAAAATTATCTATATCCGAATAATCCGAGAAATTAAATAATCGAATTATATATTAAAATATTAAATTCAGATTATGTTGGTTAGGTCTGACCCAACCCTAATTCAACCGCTGCTCAACCCTAGTTCAAGTCTTTACTAATATATAACTTTCCAAAAATCTTCTTTTTTTCATCCTAGCTGCTAACCATGGAGGATAACAAACAATGTTGCTTTTGGGTTGGTTCCACAAGTGCAACAAAACCATACTATACACACCATGCCCAAATATTAATACAAATAAAAATATATCGTAATTTATATATTAATAATATATATATATATATATATATA
>Ga0214544_1006954_pt1 | contig 20375 bp, 14 predicted proteins | sample CNSS3metaG_FD_160074 | JGI IMG/M metagenome (GOLD analysis project Ga0214544, IMG submission 160074) | Root nodule microbial communities from cowpea collected in UCLA plant growth center, Los Angeles, California, USA - CNSS3 | ecosystem: Host-associated > Plants > Roots > Nodule | place: USA... | reverse complement strand
TCGAAGAAACAACCATACTCCTAATATTGAATATTTGATAATATTATGTTTCCTTTACCGTAATTTTTTATTATTTTATAAAAATTAATTAAAATTAATATTAAAGTAGTAAGAAAATGGGTACGGGTATGGGTACAAGATTATACCCGTTACCCGGTGGGGATGAGGATGAGATAAAAGTTTGATACCCGTTGGATTTGGGTATGGGGATGGTGTAACGTCCCATTTAATTATTAAGCAAATTAAAAGAGACGTCACACAAGATAGTAATGTAGAGTAGTCTTGGGGTCCTTAACACAACCCCTACAAACTGGGCACACCATGATGCCAACGAAAACCAGGTAAAAGTCTAACAAAATGAGAGTAGAATAGTAAAGCATAGAGCAATACATGGGTCGTAGACCTAAAGAAAACCCATCAAAAAAAGAAACATAAAGTCCAGCCCAAATGGCCAAGCAGCGGAATCGCCATTTCCTTGTTGACCACGGAAACCTCGCCCATCTGCTCCCATCAATATAAATTGATGATCATCGCAAGAAACAATAGCCACATACAAGACAACCATACAACAAACAGGGTAAGCTAGAGCCAGCAACATTTTCATCATACAGTCAAATATAAGTTCACCATCCAATATCCATACAACAACCAAGCATGTTATGACCTTTCAATCAATACACTACGACTCGACTCGACTCATCCGGATATGTATAACCTAGTCGGATTCAGCGGATGCTTGCACTTGTGGTGGATACCTTTGCTCACCCCCGAGCTGCTCACCCCCGAACTATGTGTTACAAGTGTTACGATGGATCAATTTTCCCTCACCACAAGGTTAGCCCTTAATGAATTCCAGGCCTCCTACTACTCTCACCATAGGAGTCAGTCTGCTCTAGGTTAGACTAACTGACTCCTTAGAGTGTCAGGATGCAACCTTACCTTGAATCCTTGCCTAGTTATACAGATGGGGCACCACCATGGACACCCACTAACATGGGCCATGGAATTACGTCCCGACCACTAAAGCACGACCCTGGGAATCCCACCTAGAGAATCCTAAGGAATTACGCACTGACACGGACCAAACTTCCTTAATCAACCAAACAGATTCAACATGCATACACACAAATATATACATACATCTCATACAGTTTCTCATGATTCATCGCCTTCGTATTCTCAACCAAGCCATACCAACTCCTTATTCTCAAACCCAGAATATGGAACTCCATCTCATATCGTTACCATGCCACATTGATACCAACCCTTTCATGTCTCATGTCGAATTCATACCAAACTCATCATTTATAATTCATGAATCATGCCAAGCATACATAATACTCCATTATATACATGTTTCTCATCATAACATTCATTCCCAAACCAATACCAATCATCCAAGAACAAACAAGCATCCAAACAGCGCACTACCTCGCCCAATCCCTCGCTCAGGCTGAAGGGTCTTGCTCAAGCGAGACGTGCTCGCTCAAGCGAGCCCCCCTTCGCCTAGGCGAGGAATCGAAAAAGGGGCAGGAGCACACGCGGGATCTCGCTTAGGCGAGACCCCTCTCGCTTGGGCGAGGTACTCGCTCGCTCAAAAAGTCGAGCTGGTCGCTTGGGCGACCTTCCGCGCAAAAATGGTTATAGGCGAGTCCCTATTCATTTCGCCTAGGCGAGACTGGCTCGCTTGGGCGAGAGTAACAGGTCTCGCCACTGTTCTCCTGCAACAGTCGTACCCACCAATCCAAAATAACATACCAAATGCATTTCAAGTAATCAGAACCTCAAATCAGTCAAAGACCCTCAGTACAACAGTAAAACAACAGTAAAAATGAAGTACACGAGTGGGTTCTAGCTTCCCTTACCTGGAAAGAGGATCAACAGAAGCCTTGACGACACGACAATGAGTACTGCAGCTCTAGGAGTGAACTAACGAGCTGAAAACAGAAGGTAAACGGAACAAGGGTGGATTATTACTAAACCCTAATAGTGGAAAAAGCAGAGGTAGATCGATGGAAGCCATAAAATCTGGGAAAGGACACTTACGTGGAGTAGGAACAGCTTGAGCGAACTTGAAACGATGAGGAGGCAAACCCTAGCAGAAGTGCGACTACGGCTCTTAGGATTAGGAACAGTTTCTGAAATGAGGGAAATGTTAGGTTTAGGGCAAGCTTCGGGGCTTTATCTGTTGGGCCAGCCCTTAGGCCCACTTATAAGGGCAACCCTTTTGCTTTAGGGCATAAAAGAAATAAAAGGGTTTTTAATGGGCCTTACATTTCCTCCAACAACAAAAATTTTTGTTCTCGAAAATAAAGACTCACCAGGTGAACAGATGTGGATGTGATTTTCTCATGTCCTCCTCTAACTCCCAAGTTGAGTCGCCTGTCCTCCGGTCCCAAATGACTTTAACGAGACTGACCGCCTTTCCTCGGCGTTCTTCAACCTTGCTCTCCTCTAGAGCGATGGGTGGTACTTCCACGGTGAGGTCTTCCCTGATCTTTATATCATCGGCTTCCAACACATGAGCTGGGTCAAACACATACTTCCTCAAGTGTGAGACGTGGAACACTGGGTGAAGATTTGCCAACTGTGGGGGTAAGGCTATCTCGTAAGCCACCGCCCCAATCTTCCTCGTGATCTGATAAGGGCCAAGGAACTTGGGCGAAAGCTTCCTTGAGCGGAGAACCCTTCCCACGCCCGTGGTTCGGGTCACCCTTAGGAATACATGATCACCAGTTGCGAACTCCAGAGGTCTCCTCCTACGGTCTGCATAGGCCTTCTCCCTACTCTGAGAAGCCTGCATTCTGTTCCTCACCATCCTCACTTTCTCAGTGGTCTGCTCTAACAATTCTGGTCCAACCAACACCGCTTCCCCATCCTGATACCAACAGAGAGGAGTCCTACACCTCCTGCCATAAAGAGCCTCGTATGGCGCCAAGCCGATGCTCGCATGGAAACTGTTGTTGTAGGTGAACTCTATCAAAGGTAATACCTCATCCCAAGCACCCAGATGATCCAATATGCAAGTCCTCAATAAATCCTCTAATGACCGAATCGTCCTCTCAGACTGGCCATCGGTTTGAGGGTGATAAGCTGAGCTCATAGTCAACTTGGTTCCCAAAGCCTCCTATAAGGTTTGCCAGAACCGGGATGTAAACCGTGGGTCTCGGTCAGAAACTATGCTCGAAGGTACTCCATGCAACCTCACGATCTCCTTAATGTACAACTGGGCTAACTTGGCCATAGACATCCTCAAGTTCATCGCCAAGAAGTGGGCACTCTTGGTCAACCGGTCCACTATCACCCAGATGGTGTCATGTCTTCTAAAAGTCCGTGGCAAACAGGTTACAAAATCCATGGAGATGCTGTCCCATTTCCACACTAGTATTTCTAAGGGCTGTAGATTCCCACCGGGCCTCTGGTGTTCCACCTTCGCCTTTTGACAAGTTAGACATGCTGATACGAACTGAGCCACATCCCTCTTCATCCCTTGCCACCATAAAGTTTCCTTGAGGTCTTGGTACATCTTAGTCATGTCGGGATGTAGAATAAGATGACTCTTATGTCCTTCCTCAAGAATTAACTTCTTTACCTCAGCATCATTGGGTACACGGATCCTGCCCTGGAACCTCAAGACATCATCATTACCCAAAGTGAAATCTCTAGTCTCATCTGACCCAAGCTGTTCTCTAACTCTGTTCAAGCTGTCATCCAATAACTGTCTCTCTCTCACTGAGCTCAAGAAGTCACTAGATATAGTAAGGGTACTACACTTAATGGACTCGGACCCCAACTCCACCTGTAGCCTCATGTCCCTGAACTTCTCTAGCAATTCTACCTCTTTTATCATGAGATGTGTCGTATGGACAGTCTTCCTACTCAGAGCATCTGCCACCACATTTGCCTTCCCCGGATGATATAGGAGCTCGAAGTCATAATCTTTCAGGAACTTCATCCACCTCCTCTGCCTCATGTTCAGCTTCTTCTGATCAAACAAGTACTTGAGGCTCTTATGATCGCTGAACACACGGAACTGAGCACCATAGAGATAGTGCCTCCAGATCTTCAAGGCAAATATTATTGCTTCCAACTCTAGGTCATGAGTGGGGTAATTACGCTCATGCACCTTAAGCTGTCGTGAAGCATACGCCACTGCCTTCTTTTCTTGCATCAAGACACAACCAAGCCTAAGATGAGACGCGTTGCAGTAGACTTCAAATGGTTTCCCCACATCCGGAATTACCAATATAGGAGCACTCATCAACCTTCTCTTTAGCTCCTGAAAGCTCTCCTCACACATGTCCATCCAAGTGAAAGGTTGGTCCTTCCGAGTAAGCAAAGTCAGAGGCGCCACTATCTTGGAGAATCTCTCTATGAACCTCCTATAGTAGCCCGCTAACCCCACAAAGCTCCTGATCTCTGTGGCCGACTTAGGACTTTCCCACTTTACCACTGCCTCGACCTTCGCTGGGTCTACTGCAATCCCCTGGGCGGATATCACATGCCCCAAAAACTGAACTTCACCCATCCAGAACTCACACTTGGACATATTGGCGTACAATTGTTTCTCTCTCAAAACGCCAAGCACCAACCTCAGGTGTTCTGCATGCTCCTCCCGAGTCCTGGAATAGATAAGGATGTCGTCTATGAAGACTACGACAAACTTATCTAGGAAAGGCTGGAAGATCCTGTTCATGTAATCCATGAACACCGCCGGAGCGTTGGTCACACCAAAAGGCATAACCACATACTCGTAGTGGCCATACTTGGACCTGAAGGCCGTCTTCTGTACATCATCAGCCTTTACCAAAATCTGGTGGTAACCCGATCGCAGATCTATCTTCGAGAACACTGATGACCCATGCAGTTGATCCATTAAGTCGTTAATTCTCGGGAGCAGATACTTATTCTTGATCGTCGTCTTGTTCAGTTGCCTGTAGTCCACACACAGGCGCGAACTCCCATCCTTCTTCTTCACCAACAATACTGGTGCTCCCCAAGGTGAAGTGTGGGGTCGGATGAACTGTTTCTCCATCAGCTCTTCTATCTGTTTCTTGAGTTTCACTAATTCTGCCGGAGCCATACAATATGGAGCCATCGACACCGGGCCCGTTCCTGGTACCAGGTCAATAGAGAACTCCACCTCTCTACTGGGAGGCAACCTTAGTACTTCATCCGGAAACACATCTTCAAACTCATGTACCACAGGTATAACTGATGTTCCTTCTCTCTCTCCCACCTCCATACGGGCGAAGATTATGAAGCATTGCGCGCCACTCTGGATCTCCTTCACCACTCTCTGAGTTGACACCAACTCTAGTTCCTCTGAGTCGGAGAACAATAATCTCTTCTCCCGATAATCTATCAGAATGCGATTGGCAAAGAGCCAATCCATCCCTAAGATTACCTCCAACTCCTGTAGAGGTAGGCAGATTAGATTCACCTTGTACCTGCGTCCCTCTACCTCCACTGGACACCTAGCACACAAGGACGACGTCCTGACCAAACCCGACGCCGGAGTAGATACCACTAGCTCACACTGTAGTTCACACACCAGCATACCCAAACGATTCACACAAGCATCTGACACAAAGGAGTGTGTCGCTCCAGAATCATACAACACACAGCAAGAAGTACTAGCTAACATGCAACTACCCATAACTAAGTTACCTGAGCCTGATGCCTCAGCTCCTGACATCGCATACACCCTGCCGGTCGCTTGAGGCCTGTTGCCTCTGTCTCTCCTCTGATGCTGATGGGGAGTCTGAATTGGAGGGCGTGTCACTACCCTAGCAAGGTTGGGGCAATCCTTCCAAAGTGTCCTTCCTTGCCACAGTTGTTGCACCGGCGATAACCCTCCATACGCAGGCAGGCATTCCTTAGATGAGGGCCTCCACATATGTAGCACTACACCCGACCCTGCTGGGGAGGAAGACCCCTAGACCCCTGAGGCTGATGGGGAGGTCTGTCATACGGTCTCCTCCGCTCGTCATGTTTGGGTTTGGACCCAGATGGTCGACCAATCCTATGAGGTTGTTGAGGCCGCTGACCCTCTACCTTATTCTTCATCTTCTCCATTACTCTGGCCTTCTCTACTAGAGCAGCAAAATCCTTGATGGACAAGGGTGTCACCATCAAGCGAATATCTCCCCTGAAGCCGTTCTCAAATTTCCGGCATCTCCACTCCTCATCGAGCGGCAAGGTATAGAAGCAGTGAGATGCTTGAACTTCTCAGCATAGTCTGTCACCGTCTTCCCTCCTTGGGTCAGTTGGAGGAATTCCACCTCCTTGGCATATCGAACACTGTTTGGGAAATATTTCGAGAGGAATTTCCCCCTAAAGGCCTCCCACGTCACCGGCTCGCCTCTCTCCTCCATGATGGATTTTGTGCTGATCCACCAGTGCTCAGCCTCTCCGGTGAGCATGTATACTGTGAAATCTAACCTATTTTCTGTTGGACATGTTTTTGCATCAAAGATCCTCTCCAGATCCTTCAGCCACTGGTCTGCTGCGTCAGGGCTCGTCTTCCCGTTGAACTTCACGGGATGGTGTTTCAGGAAGTCTTCCAGACTCCACTTCCTGACTGGTGGTCGTGGCTTTGGGCCAAACACAAGGGCAGCTGCCCTGTTCTCCTCCAGCTGGAAGAGGGCCTCTATATGCTATCGATGAGCATCCTCGGCAGCCACCCTTGCAGCCTCCATTTGCTGCATCACCAACTGCTGCTGCTCGAGCGACGCTGCTTGTCGCTGCATAGATGCCTCATGCTGCTGCATCATGGCTGTTGTAACATCCCTAAGGAATATTACTGATATAAAATAAATAAAATTCGAATTTCATTAAAGTCCACATTGATTATGAACTATTTCCCAAAAACACGGGAAAATTTAAAACTTTAACAATTAAAATCAGTAAGTCCAAGAATCCATGATTCATAAAAACTAGAATAAAAGTCAACGGCTCCAGCCGGATTTACATAATATTCTCAAAAACAAAACAGTAAAAGTATACATATGTATCTACAAAATTATCCCATGATAGCCCCCGCTCCGTGTCTACGCATCTCCTATCCCACCTGTCACATCATCTGCTCCCGGATAACAAGTTATCCGATCATCGCCACACACATAGATAGAGTGAGCTATGCACAATAAAACATAACAGATATATATGAAGTAAATATGCTTCCCCACCCAAAATAATATAATTATATCCTCATACTTTTCAAACCACCCAACCATGACCTCATAGTCCTTCATGAGTCATATGCATGAACTAGGTCTTGGGACTTCCCTATGCTCCCACGAAACTAACTCTTTCGTGGTCCAACCCTATGAGCCTATCCCGCTCATAGTCCTGCCCTACAGACTCCTCGCCTGTAGTATAAACATCTAAGTCTCACACTTGGACCCTGGCACGCACGCAATCACCATACTATGGACTCCTCGCCCAATAGTAGCCGACGGGAACATCACAGTTCCTTGCCCATCGTGCGCCCGACACATGCAATCACCATACTAAGGACTCCTCGCCCAATAGTAGCCGACGGGAACTCAACCAGTTCCATGTCCATCATGTGTCCAACCACCGAGCACATCCCAGACCCCTAATGGACTTAGTCCTTCAAGCCCACACACCACAACACATGCATATACAATCTAACCATGGTATAACAACCAAACACACTTCACAAGCACATAGAAACATAGTAAATCATATAAACTCGCTTAAGCCAGGGACCTCTCGCCCAAGCCAAGCCCACATCCTCGCTTAAGCTAACTCACCTCGCTTGAGCGAGCTTTAAACAACAACAACATCAAGTTATCTCGCTTAGGCGAGATCATCTCTCGCCCAAAAACACATTTCAAACTCGCCCGGGCTGAAACACACGCAAAACTCCAAAACATGACCAAGACATCTCGCTTAGGCAAGGCCATCTCACCTGAGCGAGACCCTAGGTCGCTCAAAACACACAAGACTCTCGCTTGGACGAGAAATCACGCTCAACATGCGCAACTCCTTCACTATCTCGCTCAGGCGAACCTCACTCGCTTGAGCGAGAGTTGGTGTCGCTCAAAAGCCATCCTCTTCGCCTGAGCGAGAAGCTCGTGAGGCAACAGGATATGAGTCTCTACTAATCTCGCCTAGGCGAGCCTGGCTCGCCTGAGCGAGAATTGCAAACTCCTACTCTGATCACGCACGCAATAACAGCAACCAACATCAAATTCACGATTCACTTCGTACCAAGGCAACTCATACAAGTTGCAACAAACATACAATATAATTAGAATGCAATACCATCCCCCAACCCTCACATTTTCACAAGGCAGCGTACCTAATGCAACATCCATCATACACATAAATTTAGGTAAAACACCAATATAACCATACCCAAATACCAACCCCAAATCCCTCTCATGGGGAACCCAAAATTTGATAGCCAAACATACCAATAGGACAGTATCTCAACATACAATGTGACCAAAAGTATAAAAATTACAGTTCAGCTCCCCTAACCTGAAATTGGTGCTCAAAATTGATAAGACAACACCTTGATTTCCAACCTCCCTCTTGCTTCAGCCCTTGCACGCCCTTCCATCAACCTAAAATTTTGCTTTTATAGGTGACTTTGAGACTGGTGTTAAAAATAAAACGAGTTTTGGCTTTAGTGCGGGCTTAATGGCTATTCAAGTCCCTAAGTGAGTGATTCTTCAGCACCTACTAGTTACCCTTCTGCTAGGTTTTCTTTACCCCTTCACATCCATGCCACAACTAATAATTAGCAAAAATAAAGCTTATGCTTTACCCACCAAGGTTTGAACCCATGACCTTCCACTCATAAGGCCAAAGCACAACCACTATGCCAAACCACCTTTGGTGATCTACCCACTCAGCATAAGTTTACATTTCAAATTACACACTCTTACATATTATTAAAATAAAGCATAAACAACAACACATAATTGGCATACATAGGACTCGAACCCAAGTCCTCACACATAATCAGAGTACTCTCAACCACGTGAGCTAGCACTTTTCCACATCACATTAAACAACAATAAATGCCATACTGATATGTCTTTCTACCTCCATGCATCTAACTTTTCTCCCTTTCTCTATTATCTCAAGCAATGCTTTCGCATCTCCTTCAAGCCAAATATCATTCCAACCATTTTCACGAGCTAGTTCAAGGCCTCTTCTAAGTGAAGTGAGTTCAGCAATGGTGTTGTTGGCTTGTCCTCTCACATTGAAGATTAATAATAAAACATCCTCTCACATTCACAAACTAAGAAAACAAATATAAGCACATATTCATGATCAGTAACCGAAAAAATAAATCTAGGAGCATGAATTCTGTTAAAATATGTTATAATAGAATAATATTAATATTCAAAATAAATATTCTGCTATTATAATTATTTCACATTAGAATTTATAATACATACTCCGATATTAAATATATGTATTTGAAAAACAATAACAAATTTGACTATGTTTTACATAAATTTTATGATAAAAAATGCTAAACTAACAGTTGTTGAAATAAAAAACTATCATCTCAATTAAATATGTTTTTATTTGAAACTAGACGTTTGACAATATTTAAATATCTTGTGCAAAGATATAAAAGTTAAAACTAATGGTCCAAAAGTTGAAACACATCATGTCTTTGCAATTAAAACACAAAAGTTGTTCAAGTAAAAATAAATACAATATAGTCATATAGGATTAGGCTTGTGAAAACGGTCATCTCTCTTTCCTGTTATCACACTAGATGCAAGTGCAGCCATGAGTAGAATAGAACTCTGAACTGTGATGCAGTGCAATTTATCCACTCTGGCTGCCCTTTTCAATTTAAAAAATCACTGCTAAAGCAAGGCGTGATGGGCCTTGGAGGAGTGACAAGGTGCCGCAACTACACTTAAGACCTCGTAGAACCTATGCAAGAATCGTGTTATTCTACTCCAAGTTGCAATAGTTGCTATTCATGTCTGATTTATAGTGCGATCTAAGCACCAGAACAATTTGCTCCTCAAATTGTATTGTTGGAACAGTATTGAATTGGACATGGTATCTTTTATCATAGATATATATAACATTGCTATATATATATATATATATATCAAGTTAGAGAATGAAAAACATTATAGGCTTCGAATGAACTCTATTACCATGAACTCCCTTCAACTACAACGAGACTCTAATGGAAGTGATAAGCTTTCTAACAAAACCATTGTCATTCCCAACAAACTCACGACAATAGCTGATAGCTTCAGAGGAGAACATTCATGGTACAATTGCAAAATACCATTTTTTTTTATGGATTAGACAGATAAAAATTCTGCAGTAACATGTTTTGAGTGAACCCTTTATGTGCTAGTTTTCTTTTTGTTTCTTTTTTTGAGTTGGTTTTGTGCAGGTTCATTGCTCCTCAAATCCCAACAGACTTTTCAATTCAACTACATGAAACCACTTATAATGTTCACAAGGTATAAATGCTTTCGCATATTTAAAGCCCTGTGAGTGCAGAAAATTATTTACTTCTTCTTAATTGGTTTAGTAACATGTTTCCAAATAGATTAATCAGCTGTGTATATAGAGCTCATGAAATATGATAATTTTAGTTAAAAACTTTACAAAATGGTTGAAAAAATTTAACAAGTCAATTCGGTATCTATTTGATCAATTTTGAATATTTTTTAACAACTTTAATTATAGTAGCATAAAAGTTACATATTCCTTTTCTTTGTGAGTGCACGGTTCTATCTATCTTTTTTTGGATAGGGTAAAAAAAGTTCCTCCAGATAGCAGAAAAACAAGATAATAGAGACGAATTAACAATCCTGAAAACAGAACAACACAAAACACGGGGAAGCAATAGTGTATTTGATTTGGGTTTTTTACAGACAGATAAGTATAAATTGTTATCAAATATAACCTTTCCCTACCATTTTTCTCCAAAGATTCACCCACGAAATTCCACTTACTTGACTTGAAAATCTCACTTACTATTTTCTCTGATTCTTCCTTCACTAATTTCTCCTGTAAAGAAGTGCAATGTCGTCTCATTTCAACAATAATTGAGTTTAGTTCATCTTCCTTTATTTTGAGTAACAACTCTGCAATTAAATGAATCTAATTGCATTAGTCTAGGAACTTGATAATGATTTTTCAAACAAGGAAAGGAGAAACAATCTCAACCTATCTCCATGCATTTCTGCAGGGCTAATTCCAATGAATTGTTAATATGAAATGAACATATAAAACCTTCATATGTATCACTATATCTAATATCTATATCTATAAGATAAATAGAAAAATAGAAGAGAGTGAAGACATCAAACCTTTCCATGGTCAGAGAGTTTTAGCGTGGAACCCAAAATGAAGCCTATAATTCTAATTTTTGTAGGCTGATCAAACCTGAAAAGACATGTTTAAAAACAATGTGGAATAAAGGATCTCAAAAATGAGTACAAATGAACATTTTTCCAAAGAACATTATTCACAAAAGTAAAAATTGAAACTACAAACAAGCAAAATCAAAAAGTTTAAGATAGAAAAAGTTACAAGATGACTCCCAAAAATTTGCATCAAAATGACAATAAGTATCAGAACCAAGCAAAACTAAATATTGGATAAACCTATTATATCCCCCTCCTTCTCAACAAAACAAAACAATTGCTTAAACTCCCAACAAAGATAAGCCATGAAATCTGAAACATTAAACAGATTGTAAACAAGAACAAACAAGGCCAATCATTTTCATATAGGAGCAGATGCAATACAAGAGATGACTTTGACACATGAAAAAGAGCTAAAAGAAATACTCTGTTGAAAATTCCAAAGAACCTAGAAGAAGGAGGAAAATGAAGTAATCAATAAAAAAACCAGTTTATGTAATTTATCACAAAGTAATCGATAGGAAAACATCAGTCAAATTCAGCGTCTAGAACGTACATACGTTTGCATCACTGCGATCATTGTCTTAGGGTTCTTCGTCTCCAAACAACCACTTTTGCCTCTTGATTGTGGTGCAACCTCATCATCTTCATGGATTCAGGTGCAGTCACTACTGGATTTAGATCCATCCAACCTGACATAGCTCGCGGTGCTCATTGTTTATCAAAGGAACATGTAGCGAAAAATTGGAGTGAAAAGTTCAACGGGACACAATTTTCATTTCGAAAATGGTTAAGGTATAGAAATTAAGGGTTTGAAGGATAACATAGATTAAGTACTTGATAAAAGTTATAAAATAATTTCTGACGGTTAACCAAAATTAAAAAAGTTTAAACAATTCAAACGGTTTTATTTAATTGCTACAAAATAACTGCTACTAAAAAAATAGTTTTTTTATAATGTATTAGGGTACAACAAAGAGAAAGAAAGAGAGGAGGAAAGGTAACGTGCACAGGTCAAGTAATTAAAAATTACGAAAAAAGAGAAAAAAAAAATAAAGAGACATTCCTTTGGGTTTCTTGGAAAAACCTCAGGTAGTTACTGGAGCTTTTAAAACCTCCACAATGTGTATATTTTATTGGAGGTTATGATAACCCCAAATAATAAACCTCAACTAAAATGTTATATTTTTTTAGGGTATATTTGGCTATATACACTATATAATAATGGATATTTTGCAGAATTAAGAGAATCGATTGAGAAAATTGATAAATGTTTATTAATTTTTGAGAATGGTTACAGGGAAAGTTAACAAAAAATTTTACTCTTAGTTTTTGCACTTTACTACCTTGATTAAGGCATTTACAAAAACAAATACTACTAAAAAAATTCATATTTTCTACCAATTTTGTTTTGAAATATTTTTTGTAGGAAATACTTATAAATTTTGTTATGAAAAAATATTGCAGGAAATTGCTGCCAATTTTTTTGCAAAATATTTCGCATAAAACACTCTACGCAACAAATTTTGTAGGAAGTACTTGTGAATTTTATAATTTTGTAGAATATAATTACCCACGAAGGAATTACCTACCAATTAAAATTCTTAGAAAAAATAGCAAGAAAAAATCTTTTCTTGCAAAGTTTTTTAACAAATTTGCAAGAAAATTCCCATGTAATATAAGAATTTTTAGTAATGAAATTTTAGCTTATTTGATGATTTTGCCTTACTTTTGTATTGGCAAATCGTTTGCTAAGTTTTTATCTTTTACATTTTAATAGTATTTTTTAAATTGCTTGTATTAACTATAAGTATCTAAAAAATAAAATATTAGTTAAGATATTTATATTAATCGAGAAACATATTTAATTTTGTGGTTTTATTTATTTGTTATGTCATCTTTAGTTGGTATGTCCATATTGAGTAGAATGTGTAAGACTTTAAAAATGATATGGACAAACGTATATAACCATACACAAAGTTTATAATAAAGAGACATTTATACATAAGAGACATACATTCATGTTTTTGAGTTAAACCAACTAAAATAAGCTACTATAAATAGAATTCTTTTAAAAAAAATCTAAATAATATACAAGGATTCGTTGAACGGGTCCATTAAAGTGGTTGCTTTGGCTGGATTAAATCAAAGCACAAAGTTTGCATCTTTGAAAAATAGATTTGATAACTAAATGTGCTATAAATAGAGTTTTAGTTGAGCTCATTGAATCACCATCCACCATCATCCATCACTCACTATCACTCATCATTGATGTACCGTTTATATTATGTTTCATATTGTTTTGTACGTGGAAGACTAAATCTTTTAGGCTGATTACTTGTAATTTCATAGTTAATTTTGAAGTTATGTGCAATTGAAGTGTTGTTTTTTAACTTTCTTAAAGATGAGTCTATTTTATCTATTTTTTTAAGTTTTTATAATTGTTTTTAGCATTGTATGATAATGCTCGTTGATAATTCAATTTTATTTTTAGTTAGAATTCTTGTTTGCTTACTTAATCATGATAGCATTTTCTTTAGATAAAGCAGTAAAACTTCACATGTAGATGCTTGGAACATGTGACACAAAAACAATAGTTACTTTATATACGCTTGGAATGAGTGAAGTCACCAACACAAAATAAGTTTTTTATGTGTTATTTTGGGCTTTTTACGTCTGACACAAGTTCGACGTTGTCACCAACACAAAATAAGTTTTGTATGTTTGTTATTTTGGCCTTTTTACGTCTGACACAGGTTCGACGTTGTAATTGGTGATGTAATTAGAATCTCACTCGATGTAAATAGGATTTCACTCACAGGCGCTTGGAATAAGTAAGAAACTAAATGAATTAATTAATGGGTGTTTACTTAATTCAATTTGTATACTTGTTTGCTTAACTAAAAATGTAAAAGAATAGAATAATAAAAAACATGTACACGATTGGAACATGTGAAGTATAATTGTAATCTCACTCTCAGATGCTTGAAACGAGTGAGAGTCTTAATGAATTAATTGACGTGTGTTTAGTTAATTTGATATCTATTTATGAATTAGATGAATGATAATCATATGATAACTGGTGAAGAATTTAACTCTAAAAAAGCTAGAGAATCAATCTATCTGTATATATTTGTTGTTTTTTATATCGTTTACTTCTTGCAAACTCCCTTTTAGTATTTTTAGTATTATTTTATGTTTTTGACATTTCTGCAAACTTTGATAAGTACTAATGTAAGTAAAATTCTTATTGAATTCGTTGAAAGACAACTTGGGTTGGTTCATATCTTGAATAAAGTATAAGCATGCTCTACTTTATTTGATCATAAAAGTGATAATGATCACATTTGGTGATGTGATCCCAACAAGCCCAAGCCCACAATAAGGCCCAATCACTAGAAGCATGATGAAGAAGATTCACATGGGCCTCTCACAAGATGATCAAGTCAATCATGGGCTTTCCACTTTATTCACATGGGCTAAAGAAATCTATAAAATATGAGTTGATGCATGAAGGAAGTAGTCTAGATTTAAATTGGGCCATTGTTTAGGCTTTGGTTTCAATAAAATAAGCTAGAACACTATGGATCAATTGGGTCGAGCCTAATTTACTCTTTTGGTCGAGAATCCTTGACATTTCTCTACACTTGGAGGCAAACAAGCTAGGCATGAGCAAAGCAAGGAGAGTGTGACAGTGGCATGGAGCGTGTGACATTGGCAAGGAGAGTGTGACATGCCACTTGGCATCATCAAGGCTCATCTCCTACATCACATGGTGTCCAATCAAGCTTCTCCTCCAATCTACATTTTCATTACATCTTTATTGCATCTACATTTCATTTGGCCAGCCATGTTGCCCATAAATGGGGCCATTCCACTCTTGTAATGGTTACTCTTGAATTGCTAATAGATGCTAGTGTTGAGATCACTCCACCCTTCTATTAATTTGAGAGCACACATGGTTAACCTTCTCCTCCATTTCATAGTTCCATTTCTACTCTTCATCTTCACCAATCTTCCATGGTCGAGACTTTACAACATCTCCTCCTCCATTTTTGTTGCATTGTTATGGATCTTCTTCCACTTTTACTCCAAAGAGGTCCATCATTTGGCATCAAAGTCTAGGACTTCAATTGGCTTTATCTTTCTAGTTTTTTTTTATTTGTATATGAGATCTAATTTGTCAGTTTCTTATTTTTAAGCTTTATGGAATTAACAATTTGTTTATTTAGATTTGTTTTCATTAGATGCTAAGAATAAATCTAAGGCTTTAGTTGAATATAGTCTTGTTCATTTACAAGGAGTCATTCAATAAAGGGTGATGAATAAGAAACTAACAAATTATATCTCATAAAAAAAAAGAATAGATCTAAGGCTTTAGTTGAATATAGTCTTGTTTTACAAGGATTCATTCAATCAGGGGTGATGAATCATACTGATTTTGCTAACCTTGGGTTCTAAAGGCCAAGGTTGGGTTTAAAATTACTATAATGAGTACATTTAGGAACATTAAAGTAATAAACATAACGTATAACGAGTCAATAATAGTGCAATAGAAGAAGAGTAGCCAAGTTCAATCCAAACATCATTATCAACATCAATTCCTTTCAATATTAAGCAAATTATGTTTTCAAATCTACCAAACTTTATTATTGTTTCATTACAAACTCAAATAGATCATAAGTCGTTGTTTTATCCAACAAAATACATGTGGATACGACCTTGATGTGCTACAATTGAACCAGTGCAATTGTTGGAAAAATGGGATTTGTATTGGACCATCAACATAATTTTGATGATATGATAAATAACTTTGATGTTGCTTGAGCGTTCTAACTCGTGCTTTGTGTAGTTGAATTGTAAACGAGCTCATAAATTGCCTATAGATGATATAATGAAAGAACTGTTTAATTGTCCTTGTTTAAGTCCCAAATTTTGCATATTTTTTGTTAAATAAAACTCTCTTTTAAGGTTAGGTTTAGTTTCTAATTTTCTAAAACTATGTACATTTCTAGTTTTGAGAATAAAAATAGGTATTTTAATTATAACTTTTGTTTAGATAGAATTTTTGTGTTTTTTTTTTGGAAAAAATAAAGAATAGAAAATTCATAAAAGAGTAATAAAATATATTAGAAATTTATTTTATTTTTCTAGTTGTGGACTTTTATCCTTTTATGGTCAAAATACAGAAACCCCAAATAGGGGAATATTATCACACTCAAAATTTTAAATCAAAGTTGTTGACATAGTTAGACCATGTTGAATCAAGATGTTGGACCATTTGGACAAGACTAAGTCAGGGTGTGTTAAGGTATGATTGAAACTCCTTTGTGGGTATAAGACCAAGTAAAGTTGGTTCAATATCAAGTCTCAAACTTGAAGATTAGTCTAAAGTAAACTCAAAGGGGTGTTGCTGACTCGAGATTTACCAGAGGTGCTGGTTTGATAACGCGAAACTTTGTAGGGTTAAGTATTCTTTTTTTCTTTTCTTCTATAAAATAAAGTACTTACTTATATAAAGCAATATTAGGTAGATTGAACTAGGTGGAACATGTGTGGGGAGAGTGATTTTTCAAGAGTTAGAGGAGATTAATGTGTTGTAGAGAGTACAATTGTTTATTACAACATGAGTTTTACCAACCATAGAGGTAACTTAGTGAGTACAATGTATGAGTACAAAGCAACCTCAAGAAATCCTCAGTGCAACTTTCTATATATTTTATCTTGAATTTAATACAATGTATGATTTTCTTTTCTATCTTCGGTTCAATTCTACATTTAGTCTTTAGTTTTACGAATTGACATATTACTTTTTGTCTTCTTTAAACCTTTCTTGCAAAATTTACCTTTCTGCACTTTAACTTTGTGTTTCTTGTGAATTTTACTTTCTTGCTTATACCTTGTTCCAATCCCAAGTTCGTTGATAGAATCATTGTCAATCACCATATATATGAGGTATTGTCCGCTTTTGAGCGTGTGCTCCATTACAGTTTTGTCCTTAAAAGATGCCTCAGAGGGTGGAAGGAGAAAAAGATATTTAAATCGCCTTAAGCCTCGACGCGTAAGCAATGTGGGACTATTGGGTGTGGTAAGAACATAAGCCCCCTAGTCAAGGTCTAAGGAGAATGAACGGATCATCCCCAATCTATGATTTAAGGAACCGATGGTTCCATTATTGGTCCCACAGGACCGATGGTTCCGTTATCAGCCCTACAGTGGGCACCAATATTCTGATCCTAAGTCCATCGAGAGACATCATTAGGGTCAATCAACCTTAATCTGAGGTATTGTCCGCTTTTGAATTTGGTGATCCACCATGGTTTTGTCCTTAGAAGGCGATTCAGATGGTGGAAGGAGAAAGGGGTATTTAAATATCCTTAGACATCGACTTGTAAGTAATGTGAGACTATTGGGTACGATGGGAACATACCCCATTACTGCTCTGTGTTAATTGTTTTGTTCTTGCCCACTTAAAATTCAATTTTTTCATTTCCTCTTCAATTCATATATTGCAATTTGTGGTTTCAGAATTAAGTCTCTTAGTTGTAATTGATTGAGTTGAATCTTTAAAATTATGCGCATTTGTGGTTTTGTTTTAGAATCCAAGTGTAACACCCCAATTTAGGATGTCACGGAAAGATATAATTCATGCACATTTTAACATAAAATGGATACTTCCGGAAATGCACTTAAGCAAAAGTTTATAATCAGATTTTAAATGCGTAGTTCAAAACTTCAATTGTGTAAAAAATTTCACATAACAACTGCGAATAAAAGAAATTACATTGTCTTCAATATTTGATTTAAACAACTACGTAAAATATAATAAAATCACAAGTTCATCCCATCCTCTCATTGATCTACTCCACACCAGAAATATCTGCATTATCACCTGCTCTCGTATAACACACACGTCATATGATCATCGCACATACAACAAACACCCAACAAATAAATAGGGATAAGCTAACCATAAATAATAATATATAAATGAAATTTAGCAAAATAAGACATTGCAAATAATACTCAACATCACATCCAACTAATAAACATAGTAATCAAAACCAAGCTCTACTTTTTTGCCACCTTTTACCCCACCACACCATCTAGTTTCCTAGAACCAGAAGGTTCGAGTCGTCCTGCCATTGCATCACCAGACCTATCTCCTTTATTCCTCAAGGACTTACGAGTAACAACTTCGGTGAATCACACATCGGGCATTATACTCAACAACACTCAAACCAATTCTCTTCCATTGCTTTACACAGGCGAAGAGAACCCCTTTCTAATGCTTCATACAGGAAATCATACCATGTTAATAAATTGTTTTTAGGGTTAAATAATATTTCGGTGGTTTAAAATGGGACAACTTGTCCAAATAATCCAACATCACATGACCTCATTTCACTACAACTATTACTTGTTGACCAATTAACAATTCAGTGGTGACCAGTTTATCCCTTTTTGTACAAGATCACAATCTCATATCACCCATAAGGGAGAAAATATATTCACCACCTTTAGGAAATCATACCATGCGGATAAACTATTTTCAGGGTTAAATAATATCCGGGTGGTTTAAAATGGGATAACTTGTCCAAATTATCCCACATCACATGACCTCATTTCACTGCAACTATTATTTGTTGAACAATTAAAAATTAAGTGGTGACCTACTTATCACTTTTTGAACAACATCAAAATATCATATCACCAATGGGATATGAAGTATGATCACCACCTTTAGAAAGTCATATCATGATAATAAATTGTTTTCAAGGTTAAATAATATTTGGATAGTTTAAAATGGGATAACTTGTCCAAATAATCCAACATCACATGATCTCATTTCATTGCAACTATTAATTGTTGACCAATTAACAATTAAGTGGTGACCTGTTTATCCCCTTTTGTACAAGATCACAATCTCAAATCACCCATAAGGGAGAAAATATGTTCACAACCTTTAGGAAATCATACAATGCTAATAAATTATATTTTTCAGGGTTAAATAATATTTAGGTAGTTTAAAATGGGATAACTTGTCCAAATTATCCAACATCACATGACCTTATTTCACTGCAACTATCACTTGGTGAGCAATTCACAAGTAATTAGTGGCTTGTTTATCCCTTTTTGTACAAGTTTACAATCTAAGATCACCTATAAGGGAGAAAATATGTTCACCACCTTTAATTTTATCAGAAATTGTTTATTGTGGCATTACTTGGCCAAAATAGCCAAAACACATGACCTTATTTGACTGCAAACTTTATGTATTGACCACTCAATAATTAAGTGATGACCTGCTTATCATTTTTTGTACAAAATCAGAATCTCAGATTTTAGAAAACCAATTTTACTTTCTTCTTCACCACGAAAATATGGTTCGCAAACCTGATAACTACATAACTCAAACTATTTAATACACAAAAAAATGAATCGAAAACACAAACTAATGCAAAACACATGCAACGGAACTTGATCCAAAACTACAAAGGGAGCCATAACCCTAAAGCCACTACATCCAAAACAATAATCCTTCAACCAATTGGGTATGGGATTGCGTTAGGGTTCAACAACAAGATAGATCCTTCGAAAAAGGGGACCATGGAAATTCGTCTTCTTCCTCACCCTATCCTGGATTTAATTTCATCCCTAGGTCCACCAAAATGTTAGTGCTTCACCTTTTCTCCCAAACCACTTCAACGTCCTCTGCACGAAGAAAAACCTCTTCTCCCTAACACTTGTGACAACGCGCGAGAGAGAATACATAACAATGTTTCCACCTTTTGCTTTTCTCCCTAACACTTTCTCCCTCTTCGCATCACAAAATAAAGAAAGAACCTTTCATGGGTGAGAGAATCAATACTTTATTTGCGAAACTGAAAACGTTTGATTAAAGGAAGAAGAAAGACAATTTGCGGGAGAGAAATTAAAAAAAAAAAAGAGGAACTGCCTTTACAAAATTTACTG
>Ga0214544_1006952_pt1 | contig 20376 bp, 9 predicted proteins | sample CNSS3metaG_FD_160074 | JGI IMG/M metagenome (GOLD analysis project Ga0214544, IMG submission 160074) | Root nodule microbial communities from cowpea collected in UCLA plant growth center, Los Angeles, California, USA - CNSS3 | ecosystem: Host-associated > Plants > Roots > Nodule | place: USA... | reverse complement strand
TATTTTAATATATACAATTATATTTAAAAAAATATTTTTAAAATACTTAAATTAAAAATAATTTTAAAACATTTAAATTAAAAATAATTTTAAAAAATTTAAATTAAAAATAATTTTAAAACATTTAAATTAAAAATAATTTTAAAATATTTAATTAAAAAAATAAAATATCTAAGCTAAAAATAATTTTGAAATATTTAAATTTAAAAATATATATTTATACTAAAATTAAAAATAAACATAGTAAGTTTTAATTGAGAAGGATTAGATACAAATCTATTTTCTTGTAAATCTATAACAATTTTGCTACGAACTAGCTACAACTCTATTCTTTAGTTATTTCGTTGCAAAGTAGTGAGATATTAGCTACAAATTTATGTTATAGTAGTAGATCTGTAGCTATTTTGCTACGAAAAAGCTACAAATTATTTTCTTCGTTATTTCCTCGCAAATTAGTGAGAGATTAGTTACAAATATATATTCTGACAAAGTTGTAGCTATTTTGCTACAAACTCGCTACAGTTTTATTCTTTCACTACTTCCTCACAAATTAGCGAGGGATTAACTACAAATATTTTTCCTTACTAATTTCTCTAGCAAAATATTTCTTGTAGTTTAAATATCACCATCCATGTAATCTACTATAATATGGTTATTTCTAGTAGGAATTTCATTAATTTACATTATCATGTTTCTGCTCCTTATTATTCTTATATATGGAACCAATATTTCATGCAAGATACGATACGGTGTTATTACCAAGCTGCTTACCAAGATGTACTCCAACTTCAAAATTGGGACATCCTTTCTACATCCAATATCATAAACCACGGGTGAACAGGTATCTGCGAGTCGTCCGACGCATCCGTCAGTGTGATAAAAGAGTACGTGAAACTTTTATTAATAACAAAGAAATCAAAATACGTTTGATTCATACTGAGACATCTTTATGATTATTATGAACTACCTTTAGGAATGTTTAAATTCCTTCATAAATGCTAATTAATATTCTATTATAACTTTTCTATAATATAGTCTCTGTAATTTAAAAGATTTATTGTTAGAGACTAAATTATAATTTTAAACACTTTAAAATTGAATTCATATATTTTTTTAAAAAATTAAGAGTCTTCTTTTAGAAATTTTTGAAAATTTTTAGGCTTTGTTCACTTGCAAAGATGGATTTGAGGGAGAGGGAGAGGATGGGTTTGGGGGAATTTGAGAGTGAATGGTGTGTTGTTTTTTTTAAGGGATTTAAAGGTGATTAGGAGTGAATTTAGTAGTAAAGTTTGTGAGAGTTAGTGAGTGATTTGATTGATATGATAGATTAAAAAAAAGTTAATATATTTAAAAGAGAGTTTACCATTTTACCCTTATATAATAAATAGTATAAATTTGTGTTTCTCCAATCCACTCTCCTTCTCGAATCCACTCTCCCATGAGCCAACGAAGTTCTCCAATGTGCCAACTCCAGCAACGGACGCTTCTTGGATCGGATACGCACCATTTGGGATTCGGATCTGCACCATGGGATCGGATACGCACCCACGGGATCGGATCCGCCACTTGTTGGATCGATTCTAACTTCACTGGATTGGTTCCACACATGTGGGGATCGGATCTGCTCACAGTCGATCGATTCTAAGCTGTAGTAGAACCCTTCCGAGCCACCTACGACCTCCACCAGATCCGTTCCAGGCCACCAACAACCTGCATCAGGCACCATCTCCTTCCACATTTGTTGGATTTCTCAAATTCTCAAGTCACACGTGAATAATTTATGATGAGGGTAAATGTGTCTTTTAATAGCACTCTCCTTCAAATCTCTGCTTATGAAGCGCGATTACAATATGGATGAATCCTTCAAATCCTTCCCGAACTCCGCTTGCAAATCATGCTAACCGAACAAGGTTTATCCCTGCTGATCCATCTCCCCATTTACATTAAAACAGTAAATACATTGAAGCGAACACAACCTTAATGTCTGTAATCAACAATAGAGATATTCGTTCATTGCTAATGGTTGAAAAAATTAACCATATATTCAATTTTACAACAAAATAAAAATAGAGAGTACCTACCTTTTATTTATATAAATAAATAAATATATTATATTTATATATATATATATATATATATATATATATATATATATATATATATATATATATATATATATGTATGGATGAAGACTTATAGAGGGAGATACACCGATGTGATCAAATAAAAAAGTTCATGAGCACAAAAACAAAGCATGAAGTTGATAATGATGAAAGAGCAAATTAGCCCCGGACACAAGAGATTTGGAAAATGACATTTGTGGAAAATATTTTTGGAAATGACCAAGCGGAATCTCTGCTGGTATTATAAAATACATTTATAAGGCTTTTTGAGAAGAGTAAAAATTTTGTTCAGTCACTAAATTAAACTATAAAATTTTAATTCAACACTTTATAAAAGTTAATGTAATTTTTTTTTCAACAAACTAAACTATACATCGAGTGTTTCACATATGATAAAGGAAGTTTCGGTGACTAAAATATATCTTTCAGATGGTCTTTTTGCAATATAAGAATTAAATATCTGATAATTTAATTTAAAAACTAAATATATTATTTTAATAATTTAGGGACGAAAAATATATTTAAAAGTAAATTTTTAATAATTCAATAATAGTTATATTGGTTTATCTCAATTTGAACAACGTTTAGTTCTTGTGGTACTAATTATTGTTTTAAAGAATAATGTTAGGTAGCAAAACAAAGCAGAGGAAATAAAATTCTGAAGGACAAAGGATATACGAGTAGAAACAGGAAATAATGGGCGGCCAATTACATATAATACTTGGAGTAACAAAAAGCTAATGGAGATTCTCCTAGATAGAGATAGAGATGACAAATAAACTCGTCCTCGTAGATATTGTTCGAACATGTCCCTGTTTTGACAGGAAATCTTCACATTTGAATATTTCTATTATTTTTTAATATTTTTATTTATTATATATTTTCCTTTCATATGAGAAAGTTTAATACTCCCAATTTAAGTATTTAATAGCACAAATCTTTCGTTTACTAGATAATATAAAAAAAAATTACTTATTATTATTAGTTTTTGTTTCATTTGAAGAACTCTTTTTGTTTTGCTCAAATAATTTTTGTCATTTCTTAACCATTGATTATATATGTTGATATTTGAAAAGTTTTCTTAGATCTCTTAGGTATTTTTCATCTTATCATTTCCTTAATTATACATTTGTTTTCCTTTGTGGGATCTCTTTCAATAGTCTCTCAAGTTATTTCTAACATTTGTTAATTTTTTAATATTTTTATTTGTTGTTTATTTTCATTATGTAGAATACTATTTCAATATATTTTATCTAATTATTTTTTATTTTCTAACTCATTATCAATCATACTATAATATTTTCACTATAACTGTATAAATAACTTTTATTTCTGCAATATAAAAATTTAATATAATTGTCATGAATATTTTTTATCACCATCCAACATAATTGAAGTTCAAAAGATACATAATTTATGTTAAAATTTTATTATTATGATTATTATTTATTCTTTATATCAAGTGTTGTATTATAACTTTTATTAGTGTATAAAAAAGAGATTCATTAGAATTTAAAAGATTGTAGTAAACAAACATTTAAAATATATTTTAATTTGAATATTTATTTTTCTTTTATATTTTTTAAAAATTATTTTTAAATTTTATCCACTAGGTTTCATTAATGTTTGCAAATTTAATAAATGTTTTGGTTCTCATGAAATTTTATTTGGTATTATAATCTAAAATGTAAATAATTATAATTTATTTTAAACTTTTATTATGATTATTATTTGGTCTTTGTATCATTTTGATCAAATGATGTATTATAACTTTTATTAGTGTATAAAGAATAGATTCATTAGAACGTAAGAGATTGAAGTAAACAAACATTTAAAATATATTTTAATTTGAATATTTGTTTTTCTTTTATATTGTTTTTAAAATTTTAAATTTTATCAACTATGTTTCATTAATATTTGCAAATTTAATAAATGTTTTAGTTCTCATGAAATTTTATTTGGTATTATAATCTAAAATGTAAAAATTTTAATTTATTTTAAAGTATTTAATATCGAAGAAACAAACAATCATTCTTCTAATATTGAATATTTGATAATATTATGTTTCCTTTACCATAATTTTTTTATTATTTTATAAAAATTAATTAAAATTAATATTGAAGTAGTAAGAAAATGGGTATGGGTATGGGTACGAGATTATACCCGTTACTGGGTGGGGATGGGGATGAGACAGACAAAAGTTTAATACCCGTTGGGTTTGGGTATGAGAATGAGGATGAATTTTTTTTACGGGAATGAATATAAAATAACGAAACGAAACCCGTTCCCGCCCCATTGTCATCCCTACTCTAAACAAACCGATTGTTATTATTCTCCTAAAGTTTAGGAACATTTATTTCTTTTGATTCAAAAACCTTATTTAACAACTAAGGGATTTATATCGGACTTTCATTTAGCTTACAATTGATCTTAGGGCGCTTGTTTCACAGTTGTGTTTTCAGCAATTATTGTTACCAATTAAGGATATATATATATATATATATATATATATATATATATATATATATATATATATATATCGTATTCATGCACAGCCGAAATATTGGAGTTGGATTAAAATTATGCATGCTAGACATCAGAGAGACAAAAGTTAAGGTAAAAATAGATATCAAAAAGAAAAAAATTATGGAGAAATACCTTGTATGGCTTTTTGAGAATTTTCCCCTTCAAACTCATACAAGTCCTTCACGTGTATTCACACCGAGAATAGCCTTGTTGTATCAATCTTTGACCCGTGAAAAAATTGTAACCTGAGTAATCTAATAATCTAATAAAAGTGACTCTTCCAAGAGTGATATTGAAAAATTGCTCCTTTTTCTCTCGGTTTAATTATTTGGATGGTACCCACTTTGGTAGGAGTGTGTCAATTTGATATTCGCGAGAAAAAAGGTGTCAATTGCATCCCCTCTTTTAAAAAGAGCCTCATTCAGGTCATTTTCATACAAAAATAACGTCGTTAACGGCACGCCACAGGTCACTCTCTGATTTTTTAAATTTTTTTTTTTGCAAAATTTTATTGTTGCCACGTGTCAAGTTCATGTTGTGACACGTGACAATATCAGTGTCATGTGTTAATGTCAGTACCACGTGCCAGGATAATGCCATGTGTGGCAATAGTCATTGTACTAATTTCAATTTAGTACCCATATTTATTTATCTTAGTGTTTCAATTTAGTCTCCACTTTTATGTATTTGGTTCAATTTTGTCCCAATTTTTTTTAATAATTAAAGTATATTTTTTAATTCATTTTTTATAAGATTAAAACTAATTAAGTATAAATATTTTTACAAAATTAAGTACTTATATTTATATTAAAATTTAGTGGTTAAAGAATACATTGACAAGATATGGGTTAATAATATACAATAACGTAATATGCTAAAATGTCATTTTTAATAAAAAAATATTAGTATAACATTTAGACAAATAATAGATTTGGTCTTGAATTGGATAGAGACAATATTGCTCTATTTTGAAAAAAAAAAAGTGGATGATTCTATTGTTTTATTAGTATAACATTTTTTTACCACTAAATTTTAATATAAATATCAGTACTTAATGTTGTAAAAATATTTATACTTAATTACTTTTAATCTTATGAAAAAGTGACTTAAAATGTACTTCAATTATTAAAAAATTTGGGAAAAAATTGAACCACAGGCACAAAAGTGAGGACTAAATTGAAACAATTAGGTATATATGGATACTAAATTGAAATCAGTACAATGACATTTGTCAACGTGGCATTATCCTGCTACGTGGCACTGACATTGCCACGTGTCAAGTCTTTGTTGTGACACGTGGCAACAAATTGTTTTTGCAAAAATGAATTAAAAAAATTTAAAAACCAGAGAGTGACATGTGACATGCTGTTAACGGCGTTAATTATTTTGTTCTAAAAGGGACCTAGTTGAGACACTTTTTCAAAAGTGAGAACGCAATTGACACATTTTTTCCCGCGAGTACCAAATTGACACACTTCTATCAAAGTGGATACCATCCGAATAATTAAACATTTTCTTTCTAGAATAACATAACCAAAAAGCAACATGTACATGCTTCTTTTATGTTTTAAGGAGTCTTATATATATACGTGGGTTTTAATTTCATCTGATGAAAAAAATAGGAAAAGTCCATGTAATTTATTTTAAAATCTCTCTCTAGGTTTGTTGCTTTTAGTAACAAATAAGATATTATTAATAAAAATATTTATTTTGCTTAGTAATCTAATTGACCAAGTTTTACCCAATCAATTTATAGATTTTCAGATTTTTATATTAATTATACTTTTGGTGCTAGCAAAAAAATATAATAATATTTCACTTACAAAAAATATTAATTAGTTAAAATTAAACTCTTTAATTTAATCAATAATATTTTCTCATCCAACAAAGATCAAAACACTCCAGTAGGTTCTTTACTAAACTGATAATAAATTAACTCATTAATTTATTAATCAAGGTTGGCGTCTAGAACCACCCCTTAACGACCGAATAGTAGGATAGTGTGAAGTATCTTTTACTGTAGAACCACTAGAAGAATAATATAATATTTCCTTCAATCTTTACATCTCTATGTTAACTCTAAAATATGGTATAATTGTCAAATTTCAATAAGTTAACACATGTTAATGACTTAAGAAACTCTTTTCTTCTTTATTTCATAATACCTTAGCCAAGATCTTTATTTATATAGAGCTCAAATTCATTACCAAAAGTTGATGGATTCTTTCTTAATTAATCATTAATCCCACAAGAATTTAATCATACCCAATAATCATTCAACTAACATCACGAAGTCTTAGATATCCGATATCAAAGTATAATTAATAGATAACTTGGTAATTTCCATGATAATCTCAAGTATTGGGAAATTATATATTTCTTCAAAATAATTTCCCATTGACAATTCAAGGGTAATATTTAACCATTAAGGAATTCTCCTGAGTCAGTTCAATGATCATATCTCTATATAGACCATTTATATGTGTAATTTAAAAAATGAGATCTTTTAATCTTTATCTTATGAAGACCACTACACACATATTGATCTATCCGAATTAATGATGTCTTGTCTTCAATAATCCTATTATGAAGAACAATTTAAATTAAACCTATATAAGACTTATTTCTCATTATTATAATCTTTATTATAATAATAAGTCTTTAATTTTAATCAAGGACATTATCATATGAATTAAATAAATATGACAATGAAATAATAATAATAATAAACACAATTTTATTATTACTAAAATGACAAATTTGATATAGGGCATACCTCAAATCTAACAATCTCGCTTGCACTAGAGCCAATCAGTCATGTATCTCATTCCTAGCTCCAACTTGTGCACATCAAACTCTTTTCTGCCAAGTGCTTTGGTGAACGGATCTGCAACATTCATTTTTCTTTTTACCTTTTGTAGCTTAACATCACCATGTTCAACAAATTCTCTAAGAATGTGATATTTTCTGTAATAATTCTTTGTATTTTTTATGCGATCTAGGCTCTTGTGCTTGATCGATTACCCCGTTATTGTCACACAGCAACATAACTGGTTCGTCCATCAAAGGAACTACACCAAGTTCAGTTAAGATATTTTTCATCCAAACTACTTCCTTAACAACTTCACTTGTTGTTATGTATTATGCTTCAATAGTTAAGTCAACAGTATTAACTTGTTTGGAACTTTTCCAACTTATTGTACCACCATTTAAGGTGAAGACATAACTAGAAAAATATTTGACACCATCAACATCTGATTCAAAACTTGTATCAGCATAACCTTTTAACTTTAGTCCTTCTTAAGTACTTAAGAATGGTCACTATAAGACCCGAAAAATTTAAACAATTAAATAATTAATTATTTAATAAATGTGGATAGTGGAAACCTTTATGGGATTTAATGCTAGGGTTTATGATGTGGAATAGTCCTAGATCTAATGGTTGAAAGTACTTGATTATTATAAGAGGACTTGGGTTCAAGTCTTGTGTATGCCAATTGTGTGCTATCTTAATAATATGATTGATCATGATGAGTGATAATATAATCCTAAATTTATAAGAATTATCACAAAACATGAATTTGTTAAATTGGTTGTGCACTTACTTTGTGATATGATGGTTGTGTGTTCAAACCTTGGTAAACACAAAATAAGCTTCCATTTTGCCAAATTTCTTTTTGGCATGAATGTGATAGGATAGAAAACTCTAGTCGTCTAAGAGGGCAGTTAGAAAGGTTGGAAAACCATCTTGAATAGCCATTGTTTAACCATTAACCACATGTTTAATGTAAATTTCGTTTTACTCTTTATGACCACTAAAATTAAGGTTGTAGAGTGGGGATAATAGGGAAATTAGAGAGATAGAGTGTCCTTTTGGTACAAGCACACAACTAGCACTGAAAATAGAGAGTTGAGAGGGAAATTGGGAGCACATTGAAGAAGTAGATTAGAAGCAATCAAGGAGGGGGCACGTTGCTAACACAAAGGACCAAGGTTTTAGAAATTGAGCAAGGAATCCAAGTTAGGGGAGCTTTTAATTGATTTTAGATTACTTGCGTTAATTTGATGATGATTGATATGATGTGTTGTCGCTCCTTTGTCTGTTCTTGTTTTAATTCAAGTTTCTTGAAATTTTCCAGAAACCGCTTTTGGTGTTTTAAGGTTTTTTGGTTGATTCTAATCGGGGAAAAAAAGGGAGCTTTATCTGTTGGTTGATTGTTGGATGCTAGATATTGTTGAATTACGTTGTGATTGGAAGTTAATTAGAGGAAATCGTATGAGCACTTGTTTTAGGGTTTGGGAAATTAGGGTTGTTGATGTTGTGGGATTAATGGGCGTCTGAATTGCAGTGGATATGGTTTATGTTGAGAAATTGTATAACTAAAATCGTGAATAATTGCGGTGTTGAGAAAATAGGCAGAGAAATGTAATGGGATTTTTCTGGGGGTCTTCGTATGTGTAGAGAAATTGTGGGTTTTACCCATAAATGTATGCACCGCTTAGCGGCAGGACCCCTGTGTGGCTATGAGTGGCATTGCGGGTTTGGGGTTCTATTGTGATATCTTACTAATGGAAGTGGAGTAAGGGATCTTGAGCAGGGGATGGAGATGTGGATAAAGTACCTAGAATTAAAAGGGAGAACTGAATTTAAAGTTAGGTTATGGTTATGAGTATTGTGACAAGAAAATGGTTGACATAAAGTTCATGATACAGGACTATATATGAATTGCCGAAGGGATATTAGAGTGTTGAGGTTCTTTGTAAAGTGCTAAAGTAAAATTAGGATGCAATCATTTCCTTTAGGGTTGGTGATTCATATGTGAATTGTAGGAGAGTGTGTGGTAGGATTGTACTAGAAAATTAGTGATTTAGGAATGGAATCTCATGCCAACTTGAGATTGGGTTTCAAGGTGAATAGGTTTTATATGGGAGGGGTAATAATGCCATCTTACTATGTAGGATTGGGAACCTATTGAGTAGAATCACGTGTAAAAGTGATCTATTTAGTGATTCAAGGGAGCCTGCTGGAATTACAAAGAGGGAGACTTGGTTCTACAAATGTGAAAAACCAATAAAACGCGTTTACTAGTGTGGCGTCTAACGGTGGAACTAGACCCGCCAAGCGATAACTCCAAATCTAGGGAGCTACTAGTACACCTAGCGCCTGGCAGTGAGGTTCGTCCCACCAGGCGATACTTGCAAAGTCAGAGGGTTCAGGGGCATGTGGGGCTTGGTGGTATGTTGCTTCCGCTAGGCGGTCTACAATTGGATTTCGCTTGGCAGCTCTAGAGTAGCGTCAGGCGATAATACAAGGGCAGAATGTTTGTATGCATTGGATGTGCATGGTCGACAAGGCTTTGGGTGATACCTTAAAGATGGATTTGTTGGACCATTCCTTGAGTTGTGGCTCAGAATCGTATCCCTTGAATTGTGGCTCGGGATAGAGGGTAAACACGTGGCATTCCTTGAGTTGTGACTCATAATGGCTTGTCTTGAGTTGTGGCTCGGGATGGAGGATGAACATGAGCATTCCTTGAGTTGTGGCTCAGATTGGCGAGTGTTACTTGTGTGAGTGTGCGAGTTGTGGCTCGTACGAAGAGTCTCCACTCGATTGAGCAATCACAAGTTGTGGCTAGTAATGTGTTAATCTTGTGTTGAGAGTACGAACTATGGTATGTATTCGGAACTCCACTTGGCGTTACAGAGTGTGGTCCATAGCATGTTTTCCGCACGTGTTCTACAAGTTGTGGCTTGTAAGTGTTGGCATTAAAAGGTATCTTGAGGTTATCCTTTAAAAACGTAGAACATGGATAACATGATAGTGGCCATGTGGTCTGAAATCAAAGGATAGAGTTCCTTGATGATAGGATGCATATATATATTTGAATTGTCTATATGTTTATCTATTAGCTTACCCTATCTGCTTATGTTTGGCTATGATCGTGTAATGTGTTATACTCAAGCATATGATGTTGTAGGTAGTGCTGGTGAGGTAGAGAGGGGCTAGCTTAGGAGAACTATTTTACGGTGTTTTATGACTTTTCTTTTTATGTATTTAAGTACAATATTTTTATTGGTTTCTAAATTACAATATTGGTATTGGAACTTGAAGTTTATATCCGGACGAATTAATAGATGTTTTAATTTTCCCGCGTTTTGGGAAGAGAAATTATTATTATGTTTTGTATTTATTTTCTTATTTTATTTATTTAAATTAGTAATATCTAACCGAGATATTACAGTCACTACAAGAAAAATTGTAATTACCAACGACAATAATCTATTTTAATAACAAAATTCCATCGGTAATTAGGTATTACTGACGGACTACCGACAACTAGAAAATTCATTATTAAACGCTTCGTCGGTAACATTTTACCGATGTATGCATGATATTTGTTGGTAATTACCGACAGATAGGTCCTACGCAAAAACAATCAGTAATTACTAACGGCCCAATCCGTCGGAAACTCAAGTCGTTCAAGCTATGTTATCACCGAAGGATTTGTCCGTCGGTAATTACCGACGATCTTGTCTGTCGATAATGGCAAATGCTTGAATGATTGGATTTTCGACAGATTTAGTTGTTTGTAATCCCTCAGGAAGTGAATAATTTTTTTTTGGTACACTTGTTTATTTAACATTCCTAATTACCTACATACAGAAAACTCTAAGACAATTCCAGCATTCCATTATATACTCATATGAAACTCCATCACACATGACATACTACATTGTTGCATAAAAGATACCAATTAATGTAGCATAACAATATTTGTCAAGTAATATATACATAAGCACGATACCTAGTAAAAACATAATAAAACACAAGTTTATGCTGGAAATTTTTCTTAAGTACATGAAGATCTAATAATCTTCATAATCCCGAGAACTTTCTTCATTTAAATTATCATCCTCTTAATTGTTTTGTTGCTGAGACTAGGGTTGAGGGATTTTAGAGTTATGTTCAGTAGGGTTTGATTGTTGTGGTTGTGGTTGTGGCTGCTGAAGACAAGCCTAAGCATGAGGAGGGAGATATTGCAGGACCAGTGATTAAAAGGATCGAAACTTGGACCTTATTTGCTCATTTTCCTCTAGGCTTCGTGAAAGTTGCTGCCTAATATTAGTGAAGTGCTCAGTATTAGAAGAGGAGGAAGCTGGTAGTTAGTTCAGGCTTTCATTTGAACCCGTATATTTGGAAAAAAAGTTAGTCAGCCCCATAAAGTTTTCATTTCTTTTTTCCTCCAACAATCTCAATTCAACACCTAGTTCTGATATTTTCTTTTTGTATAGGATCAGCAGATGATTGCTTTTGTGTTCCATAAGCACCACATGAGGAAACCTCAGATCTGACTTGGCAAAGCCTAGTCTGAAATTCTTTTTGTAAGTGAAAAATGAACAATTATCATCATCTGGTGATATATACATATATATATATATATATATATATATATATATATATATATATATATATATATATATAATACTATTAAATTTGATTTGATGTTCAAACTTTAAAAATGTAGTTCAAATGGAAGATATTAGAAACAATTAATGTGTATACCATACGAAGTGCATGCTCGTGGGTGGTAATGGATCCACATGTGTGTAGGGTCCCACCTATTTTAGAAGCCCTATTCTTTTTTGTTGCAATAAATTTGCTATGATAGCTTTGAGAATTCCAATGTTCTAGTAGCCTAGTCCACACATCATTAGGAATCCATTATGGCCTTTCTGTAGCCATTCTAGTGTCTCTAAACAGCTAAGATAGACGATGAAAATGTATAATAAGTTAAAAACACATTGCCTTGAAATATTGACAGAAATTATCCTTGTCTTTTTCAGGTATTGCTCCCCATGATGGCCAAGGATTAAGAAATTGTTGCTTAATTGTCTTTGTGATAGCCTGTGAAGCAACTCTAGATGTAACAAACCTAAAAGTCTTGAAAAATTATTAGAGGATGAAAGAAGTTATATAATATAAACAATTAAAATAACTAAATCGAAATATTACCCTTGACCGACAAGTTCAATCATTGGGCGATCATGTAGAGGAGGATCATGTTCTGCATTTGAATCAGGATTAATTGTAGATGCTAATGGAACTATATCACCTGTAACTCAGGATGATGTATAGTGCTCACCAACAGTAGGATATGGACCACCAAGATTTGAAGAAAAGAAATGTTCTTTCTGACCAACAGAAATGTGGGACAATTGTGAAACACAATCCCTTACAAATTAAAGAACCATAGTGAGAACAAGTGGCAGCGATAAACATTGAAAGAACCATAATGAATGAAACTTACAATAACGACGGTGAGATCGTCGAAGAACGCGTTGGCCGATGAGAATACAAAGCCTGTTGTGTTTTCTCAACCCACGAACAAGATGATAGCTTAAATGTCAAGCCATGAACGTGGTAGCCAAATCCACAGTGGCAACAACAAGGTCATAGCGAGCGTAGGTTGTTTGGTTTTAGCAACGTAGGGTTTTGCTCACGTTTTGGGACAAAATTCAATTTAGGGGGAAAAGGAAAATGAAATGCGATTTCATATGAGCGAGAACTTTACCAAAGGATTTTATCCGTCAGTAATTGTAAACCCCAAGGATTAATAAATGCGGGTAGTGGAAGCCTTTATAGCATTAAATGTTTATTGTTATAATGTGAAAAAGTACTAGCTTAAGTGGTTGAGAGTACTTCCTTTTTATGAAAGGACTTGGGTTCGAGTGCTATATATGTCAAAGTGTGTGTTATTTTAATTGTGCATTATTTTAATAATATAATTAATCGTGTTGGGCTGATAATATAATCCTAGAATTAAAGAAATTATCGCGAAACACCATGAATTGGTTGAATGGTTGTGCATTGATTTGACATTGGCATGGTTATGGGTTCAAACTTTGGTAGATCCAAATTAAACATTCTTTTTGCCAAAATTCTCTTTAGCATGAATGTGAAAGGGTAGATAAACCCTAACCAACAAAGGGGCAACCAAGAGGGGCTGAAAAACTACTCATATTCTTGAATGTGTTGGTATCGTGCAACAGAATGTTTAGCGTTTGGACAAAAACCAAGATGGGGTGAATTGGTTTTTAGTATTAAAATTAATACTTTAAAATTTTTCCAAAATTTTACCGATTAATTTAAATATCAATTCCTCTACAAGCAATAGTAGATAAAATAAAGAGATAGAGAAGAAGAATTGACATAAATATTTATACTCGTTCAGATCAAAAGACCCTACGTCCAGTTGTTAATCCCTTCAAATAAAGAGGTTAACTCCATCACTAACAAATATCATATTACAATCAGATAAGAAAAGAATAGGGAAAGAAAACACCTCTCTTGAAGACACAAGAGATGAAAACCTTTCTCTGAATCACACAGAGAATCTTGACCTTAGCTTTCCTAATAACAACAGCAACACACAATCTCCTAGAAACCATCATAGGAAAAGTTATCACTCTACCCACACTAGGTTTTTCAAAGCTCCTTTGAGAACACTTAGAGAACTCTCTTTGTAGTCAGAACACTCAACACTGTAGCTTCTCAAAATGGTAATTTCGAAGTAGCTCTGTTTTTCCTTAAATAGGAGTTTCAAAAATTACGTAAAAAACTGAACAGTCACGTTCAAACTGACAAGGATAATCAATTATCACTAGTGATAATGGATTATTCCAGTGTGCTTTCTGAAAATAAATCTTTTGAGCAAATAATTGATTATTAAAGGTTGTAATCGATTATTCTAGTGCTTTTCTGGAAAATTGAACTCATCTTTGGATAATCGATGATAATCGATTATCACATTGGTCTTTCCAAAAATACCAGAATTTCGATCTTGCTGTTGATTATAAACTATTCTAAGTACTATCAAAACAGTTTACAAGATAACTTTAAAGATAAAATCACTTGTTCTTCATATTGACTTCCAGATGGCTTTTAGGTTTCTTTTATCATCATCAAAATCTTGCTTCATCATTTTGACTTGTCTTCTGCTTTTGCCAACAAAATGACCATTAAACTCATTTTCGTTTATAACCATTTACCCACCATTAAGAGTTTTGAGACTGGACATTTGAGAGCATTGTGAGGAGTGTAATTCTAGAAGAAAACAGAGTTAGTGAGTGCACGTAGGAGCTGAACTGTGGATACCAAAGAGAAGCTATTATTGGTCAAGAAGAAATTATCACCTATTCAATTTTAAGCAGGGAATCTAGGTTAGGGGAGTTGAACTCGTAAGTTTAATGTTGTTGCGATATATTGCATTGGTGTATGTTATAAAAATTTCATGTTTCCCTCTGAATGAACTCGTAATTCTGGATTTCTGGAAATTTTCCAAAAACCACCTAGTGGACCTTCAAGTCGCCAGGCGACTTATGTATTTTATAGTATGTTTTGGGGTTCTTATGAGGAACCGCCTCACGATGCAAGTTGCACAACCCAATTTCTGGGTTTCCTTATGAACAACATGGCGGTGATGAACACCCGCCAGGCGACGAGCAGATGTGACTCAATTATGGGGTTTTCAGGGTTTTAGGTTATTTTTTATCGATGGAAAAGGTGTTTTAATCATAGATTGATTAAAAGGAAAGGGTTTGTGGTGAAATTGTAGTGTGATGTGAAGGAATTTAATGAAAATGATAGATATGTATATTAGGGTTTGAACATTTGGGGTTTTACGTCTTGGAGTAAATTATGTAGGCAAAAATAATGTAATTTTGTGTGTTGAAGGCCTAACATATGATTAGTAATCATAAGCATATAATGGAAGTGAATTGAGTGGAAAATTTATAGACTGGTATGAGTTATTAGTGATTAGAATTTGCACGGATACATGACCAAATTTGGAATTTGTCCAGAAAGTGAGTTATTAGTGACTTTTAGTGGCTGGTGTAGTGTGGCTTGAGTTAAAGGGTGCACTTAGGAGTTGAAGTGGATTGGAATAGGGGAAAAATATGTAAAGTGGAACTATGGTAACTAGTATGATTCAAGACATAACAATAAAGCATGATGTTGTTTTAAGGGTTGAAGGAATATAACTCTTGAAGTTACAACTTGAACATAAATATAGTGTAAATTATGGTTTGGACAAGCTATGAGGTGGATTTCCAAAAACTTGACTCTGTTCTTTGGGCGGGTTCAGAGTATGATTGAATTATGGGCAAACACTTAGGTAGTTGTGTATAGAAAATTGCATATGTAGCTATTATTTTGGATTATGACTTAGAATTGTGATCTATCTAGGATGAACTAGCATGTAGTGAAAATAACTAGTAATATGAGATTTAACCTAATTGGTGATTTGTAGGGGTTTGATGGTCTTAGACAACATTCAGGATTGTTAAAACCCGTCAGGCGGTGGTGTTTGAACTGCCAAGCGACAACATCAATTCCAGAATGTCATTGAGACGTGTGGCGCCTGGCGGTGAGGGTCGTCCCACCAGGCATTACTTGCAAAAATAGTGGCAACAAAGTCGCGTGGCACCTAGCAACACGTGTCCCCCGCCAGGCGGTCTTGAAACGCTTTTCGCCTAGCGACTCATGAGCAACGCCAGGCGATATTGCAGAGGCAGAAACTGTTTTTTGATTACTGTGAAAGGGCGTGATCTACAAAGCTTTGGGATACCTCGAAGGTCGGCTTGCTGGTGTTCCTTGAGTAGTGGCTAGGAACGTATCCCTTGAGTTGTGGCTCGGGATGGGGGTTAAGCACGTGGCATTCCTTGAGTTGTGGCTCAGAATGGCATCTCTTGAGTTGTGGCTCAGGATGGTGGATGAACATGGGGAACTCTAGAGTTGTGGCTCAGGTTGACGAGTGTTGCGAGTGTGAGTGTGCGAGTTGTGGCTCATATGGATGGATCCAGATAGATTGCCCTCCTCAGTATGTGACTGACGAGTTTGGTAGTCTTGGGACGTTACGAACTATGTTCGTATTGGGAACTCCACCCGACATTACGGAGTATGATTTGTAGCAGGTTTCTCACACGTGTTCTACAAGTTGAGGCTTGGAGGTGTGGCAGCAAGACATCTTGAGGTATTCGTCTAAAGACGTAGATCATGGATGACATAATGGTAGCCATGTGATTTGGAATCAATGGTTAGAGTTTTGTTGATGTTGGTTGTTTATATATTTGCTTTGTATATGTTTTATATACTATTAGCTCACCCTATCTGCTTGTGTTTGGCGATGATCGTGTATGCGGTACACAGGAGCAAATGATGTTGCAGGTGGATCTGGTGAGGCATAGAGTCAGAGCGTGGGCTAGCTTGGGAAATTATTCTTCAAAGTTTTATGACTTTTATGAATTTTAAGGTTTTGTAATCATTTGAGATTATTGGACTTAGCTTTTGTATTTTGAGTTTTATAAATCATGGATTTGAGGTATTTGATGATGACGTAATAAAGTTTCAAATTTCCCGCGTTTTTGGAAAATGAAATTATAATAAATGATGTTTAATGTTTATATCTACTTTATTTTACTTAAATTCGTAATATCCGGACGGGATGTTACATTTGGTATCAAAGTCTTGTTTTGAAAAGATTTTTGGGGTTTATGAGGAGTGAGCTTATTGTGTTTCACTTGCGAGACTATTTTGTTGTTATTGACTAAGTTTTGGTTATGTAAGGCTTAACTGGAGCTGTTTGGTGTGAACAACTGAAAATGTGGCGTGCACAGGCTATGTCTAACAGAAGGAGAAGGAATAATGTTGGAGCATATGAGATCGCACATGCGATTCATCAGATGGTGGACACAATGCAACCTATTGCAAGGCAGCCCAGAGCCATGGTCGCACCTACCTGTTTTGTGACCATGGAGGATTTCATGAGGCACAGGCCAGCCAAATTCTCTGCAAGGCCATTCATGATGAGGCAGATGCCTGACTACAAGAGTGCGAGAAAATTTGTAGAGTTATTGACTACAAGGATGCACAGAGGCTGACGTTTGTCACATTCCTTCTGGTGGCAAACACTGAGTATTGGTGATAGGGGATGCAACAACTAATGCAGACCATTGAAGAGTAGGTGACCTGTACTACCTTCAAGACGGGGTTCCGGGAGAAATATTTTCCAGACAACGCAAAGCATGAGCGAGAAGTAGAGTTCCTTACACTTCAGCAGGGAAGTATGACCGTGCAGGCTTACCCTGATAGGTTTGAGTATTTGTCGAGATTCTACTCGCCAACTATCACAGAAGAGTGGAGGTGCAGAAAGTCGAGGGCGAACTCAAACATCAGTTGTGCAGGTTCTTGGTGCCACTCAGGATCAGAGAATTTCTAGTTTTGGTCGAGTAAGCGAAAGTAGTTGAGCAGTTGGAGATGGGCCCAGTAGAGCGACACGATCGTAGAAGGCCACCACAGACTCCAAACAGTAGAAGAAACCATATAGTAAACCGTAGTCTTCAGCTAGGAAACTGTAGTGTTATAACTGTGGGGGAGAGCATCTTAGGAGGGACTACCCAAAACCCTCTAGCATTTCTAGAGGAGGCTCGAGCACTAGCAAGTGCTATATATGTGAGCAGACCGGACACTTCGCTCATCCTAACAAGAAACTAGCTGGTGGAGCTCCAACAAAGAAGCCAGCATGAGAGCGACCCAGAGCACCACGGCGTGTGTTTGCACTGACTAACACCTAAACAACTCAGTCAAGCAATCTGGTGCAAGACACTTGCTTCCTTTTTGATAACACGGTTGTGGTATTGTTTGACTCGACAACAACCCATTCATTCGTATCCAATGAATGTGTAAGGAGGCTCAAACTTGTGATTCGAGAGCTAGGGTGCGAGTTAATAGTCGTGAGGTCGACATCTGGGCAGGTATTTACCAACTTAGTTCGTGTGGCATGCCCTATGGAAGTTGCAGGCCGCAAGTTCAAGGTGAATCTCATATGTTTGCCGATGGAGGGTTTGGACGTGATTCTTGGGATGGACTGTTTCTCCGGCAACCACATTGTTATTGATTGCGGACAACACAGATTGGTGTTCCTAGATACAAAAGGACTAGAGGTGATATTGACTAACCAGGCACTGAAGGAGATAGAAACTAGAGTTACTTATTTTATGATAGTGGCTCAAAGAGAAAAAAAGAGCTTAGTTGAGAAGTTCAGAAGCATACCGTTGGTGGATGAGTATGTTGATGTATTTCTAGACGAAATTCCTGAACTATTGCCAAGCAGGGATGTGGATTTCACAATTGATCTCATCCATGGAGTTGGCCCAATATCGATGACACCGTACCGGATGGCACCGATAGAGTTAGCGGAGCTAAAGAAGTAGATTGAGGATCTGCTAGAGAAGAAGTTCATCCGACCGAGTGCATCGCCATGGGGAGCACCTGTGTTGTTAGTGAAGAAGAAGGATGACAACTCAAGGCTTTGTGTTGACTACCGTTAATTGAACAAGCTGACCATTAAGAACAAGTATCCACTATCGAGGATTAACAACTTGTTAGATGAGTTGAGAGGAGCGACAACGTTCTCTAAGATTGACTTGATGTCTGGATATCATCAGATCTTAGTCAAGCTAGAGGACGTGATGAAGGATTATCTTGTTCCTTTTTAAGATTATTGAATATGGTGTGAGTTGATTAAAAAAGCTAAGTGAAATCCCCACTAGACATTAAGATAGCAAGCTATCTAGATATGAAGGTTCCTTTCACAAGCTCAAGAGAAGAAGATGATGGATTGATTCAAAACAAAAAGGAAAGGGAAAACACATAAACCATACAAAACAAAGAACAATTAAAGGAAGAAGAAAACATAAAATGGAAAGGAAAGAAATGGTAAAAATGTGAGAAGCATGCCACTACAAGGCTAGGCTAGAAGCCATGACAACCTTGAAGATGAGTGGATGTGTGCCGCCACTTGCTATGCAAGATAAGGCTTAAAAGTATTCACTCCCAAGGGAGGAAACTCTCACAAATGGTTGAGACACAAGAGTGTTTTTACTTCAAAATGTTCAACCCTTTTACATGTCTAGGAACACCCCTTATATAGAAGAGTTTAGGGGCCTCTAAGCAAATAAAAGATACCTAAGGATGTCTCTACAAAAACCTAACCCTAGCTTCTAGAAACTAGGTCAAATAAGGTTACAAAAATGAGAGACAAAAGAGCTAACTATGGTGTGTGCAAGGCTAATTTCGTTCTAGCACAAAAGGAGACAAAGAATGTGTCTCATATGTCTCCAAAAAGTGGCCAAAGTGTGCTAAAAACAAAGGAGACCAAAGGTACATAGGTACACTTGCTTTATGCCTTTTTCTTTATGCTTTATGCCTTTGCTTTACTCTCTCCTCCACATCATTTATGCTCCCCAATCACCATGTGCCACCTAGCATTTCTTTCTTACTCCTAATTAACCTACAAAGCAAATAAACATAGATTAGCATGTTGGCTTAAGTCAAGTCAACTATAGTCAACAAGTCAAACCTAGTCGAAGGTCAAAAAGTCAACTAAAGTTGATTCAACTAAGTCAACTTAGGGAATCAAAAATAACAAACACAAATGAAAGGGATGAAGGATTAGTGAACTTCCTTTCTAAACATGCTTAGTCTTCTTAAGCATGTGCCTCCATCCTTGGTTGGGGTCAATCCTTCATCATCCTCCTCTCCTTGGAGAGAATTTGACCACAAATTCTTTAAGCCTTTGTAGATGGAGCTTGACTTGATTTGGGGGAGGATTTGCGCCTCCCTTTTATGAGCTCTTGTTCCATCCTTTCTAAGGGTATTACCCCT
>Ga0214544_1006948_pt1 | contig 20380 bp, 8 predicted proteins | sample CNSS3metaG_FD_160074 | JGI IMG/M metagenome (GOLD analysis project Ga0214544, IMG submission 160074) | Root nodule microbial communities from cowpea collected in UCLA plant growth center, Los Angeles, California, USA - CNSS3 | ecosystem: Host-associated > Plants > Roots > Nodule | place: USA... | reverse complement strand
ACCCCAAAAACTTTTTTAAAAAAAAAAAAAAAAAAGGGGAAACGGATTCCACAATCTGTTTCCTAAAAAAAAAAATACAGAAACGAATCTCACAATCCGTTTTGTAAAAAAAAAAAGCGGGAAACGGATTCCACAATCCGTTTCCTAAAAAAAAAACGGATTCCACAATCCGTTTTGGAAAAAAAAGGGGAAACGGATTCCACAATCCGTTTCCTAAAAAAAAAATCACACGAAACGAATTCCACAATTCGTTTCCTTAAAAAAAACGCTGCAAAACCCTTCCTCTCAAATACACACCGCTCATCAACACAACCCACCTTCCAGGGCTATTTCCAAAGCAGGTTTAAGACAAAGCTACAACTAAAATCAATTAAAATAAAAATTTACACATGCACTGTACTAATATTAAAAAACCAGTAGTACTTAATTGTAAAAAATGGAGAAGCGGCGGGAAAGGATGAAAGGCGGTTGGCGACGCTGGGGAGAAGAATGGTGTGTGGAGGAGAAAAGGATGGCATGGGGAGAACAACTGCTTTGTGGGAGAAGAGGGAGAAGAGGGAGAAGGAGGATGGAGAGTGTGTGGAGGTGTGGAGGCATGGAGGTTGTGTGCAAGATAAAAGAACTTAGGTCAAAGATTCCAAGGGTGCAGGTGCAGGGAATCTGCTTTATTGGGGTGCGGGTGCAGGAGTTTTGGGGGTGCAGTGCGGTGAGGGGTGCAGGGGTATTTGGGAGTGCAGTGCGGTGAAAGAGAGAAAAGAGATAGTAACTTATTTTTTAACCATGTGTAAACATGGAAATAAAGTAGGTTTTGGGGTACAGGAGAGATTATTGGAGGTGCAGAGAGAAGCCCCCTACGATAAAGAGGAAAACATTCCAAAGTGGTTCCTTCTCCAAGGTTGGATCTTTGTTGATGAATAGCAGCATTTTCTTCTTTTGGCACCACCCTTTTTACCTCCACTTGTTTACCATACAAATCATGGAAGCTATTTTCCATCAACACATCTTCAACAGATTTTTCTGAATCAAATGTGATGAACCCAAATCCCCTAGGCCTGTGTGTTACACTGTCTTTCATCACCACTGCATCAGTTATTGTGCCAAATTTCTCAAAATATTCCTTAAACTCTGCTAGGGTTATGTATTCTACGAAAGTTAGAATACATGTAATCTATTTTGGAAAGAACAAGCTAAACTCTTTTTTTTTTCAGACATCATGTAGGAATCTTCTAGGACTTCACATGATACAACGTACATGTTTTCACAACCTTAAACAGCATTTGTGTTATTTAAGGCAAATTTATCTTCTAGGGTTTTTTCATCATCAACATAAACAGTATGAAGGTTATTTCAACATATATCGATTCTGAAAAATGAACAAAAGTAAAACAGCAGTGCTGTTCTGATCTAACAAAATTGTGGAATTGACAATGTTTTAACATTTCTAATAATAATAATTAAGTTTAGAGGTCTTGTTAATTAGTTATAGTATGGCATGCAAATAAATTAATTGAGATCCACACACAAATCCAAACCTTCCATGCAAAAATAAAAGGCAATGCATGAGAAATTAATTTGTCTTAAACAAGAATGTGTGGAAGATAACAATTATAATATTAGACTTACAAATTGTGAACAAAGATTTTGAATTGTCCCTAAACCTTTTAAGTTTACTAAAGATATAAAAAAAAGATTTTTTTTTTTTCTCCATGCCACTGACTTTAGTGATGATTCATTCAAGATAAACTAATCTATTTGTCATAGAATATTTTTTTCATCATAAACTTTTTTATCTAAAAAAATCATCAATATACTGATGAAAAAGAATATATTTTTTATTGTTTTTTTTCTTCAATGTCAATTAAAAATTAAAAATAAATACTTTTGAGATTATTTTTCTTTTTAATGTATACTAAAGTCAAAATAGATTTTCTTTTATTTTTTTATATTTATATAATATTAATTTTTTTTTCAATTCAGATTTGACCGATTAATAGTGATAGAATTTTAGATTATTCAATCAAAATCTTCATTTAAAGTAGCTTTCATTCTCTCCTATAATGCAATTTTTTTTTTATCTTGTCGATTTCTTTATATACATTTCATATGTATAATCATTTAAGAAATAGAAAGTTTGTGGTAACTTAACTAGTTGTGATGCTACGATTTCTAGGTTTGAGTTCTTGGAAACTATACAAAGATGTTATGTATTTTTAGAGTTATTTGCTTGCATAATAATAAGTTTGTTCGAAGCAAGAGAAGTTAATTCCAAAATGTTGTTGAAATAAAATCTTATCATAGAATAATTAATTTGCATAGAATAAACTAACATGAAATCATGTCACTTGAAAACTTTACGTGATTATTTGTTTAAATCTGAAGTCATTATCGAAACATAATTCCCTTTTATGCATTACCAGTTTTTGTGCTCTTCTCCAAACCATTCCTATTTCAAAGTTTAACCTTTTGGTATATGATATTGGGCCTTAATGAACTAAAAAAAATAGTTATAGGAGCCCAAAACGATTATAACTTTTGATAGTTAAGATTTGTATCAAAAAATTGTCTCAAAATACAATTTTCCTTGAAACTTTGAAATGATACAAATTGTTAATGTCAAATCTTGTTTAAATCTCTTGAACTCAAAACTCCATTTATAAACCTTATATCGTAGTTGTGTATTAAACTTAATCTCATAAATAAATAAATAAAAAGTAAGGTTTAGTAATGTTTTCTTATGTAATCATTGCTTCACGTGGCACTTTCCACAAATAGCAAGCCCAATAAGTGTTGGGCTAGGAATTCAATTTGAAGAAAAAAATAATAATGTATTCTTTTTATGTTTTCCATAAACGAACATTTCTTTGTCTTCTTGATGTTTCAAATCAAACCACTATTACTCTGTGATTAACTTAGCCAAGGGGATTGGTGAGTAACGTGGTTTAGAATAAAATAAAAATTTGGCACGAGAAACAATTTTTAGGGCATAAAAAAGTAAAAAATAAAAAAAAATGAAACAACTAAGATCCATTTGTTCTTGATTTTACCAATACTTTTCTTGAAGAAGATGTCTTCTCATTTTCTTGTTCCATAAACAATCCACGTACATAATACTCAGAGCTATGCTCCATCACCATAATCAAACATTTTCTCTGCCTAGGGTGTTGTGTTCTTTGAAACAATCTAGTAATAAAAAAAACATTGTTAATGGATGTCATGAGTACAACAACAGCTACAACTTTTTTTTTCTTCCCTATTGTTGGAGACCTAACAACAAGCAATAACTAAATGTTATTAATTAATTGATTAATGAATTGATTGATGGATGGGTGGAGTTGAACACACAACGTTGAAGTGCAATATTTTCCAAATGTTTTTGGATTTAAAAGTAAAAGTTAGTTTGGAAAGCAGGAAAAGGTAATTGAAAGTAGTGCAACGGTTGTTCTTGTTGTATCAAAACTAGGACCTGAATGTACCTTTGAATTCTCGCATATCGCAGTGGAACGTGTTCGTTTTTTTATCGTTTTTAATTATCGGTGCGGATTTGACATTTTATTTCGTTTTATAGAGTTTAGTTACAGTGAAACCGAAATTTATGAAGAGGTAGTGACATTTTTGTAATTTTGTCTAACTATATTGTCTTGGATCTCTGAAAATTGATATAGTAAAGAGACTTTAGACCTCAGTTACAAAAGTACTTTTGATTGACTAGTCACTACGACGAAAAACTATTGCGAGCCATTGTGGCTAGAAACGCAAGCTCCTGATTTTTTACAAAATGGCTTCGCTTCACATTAGAACCGAGGCAGAAGAGTAGTTCTATGACTTCAGTTCACACCCGATACCAAAAGCTATCCTATTTTGGCATCGTTCTAATATGCCTCGGTTCTGGAATCGAGACAGAATATCAAAAACAACCGGGACCAAAAACCCTTACTACATTGGTGTATCGATAAATATTACTTGTTAGTTTTTATTATAAAGAGAATTAACTCATAATTTTTTTCATTTTGTTTGTTAACATATTTCTTCTTGCTAACATGTTGTTTTCGTTGAATGATATTGTAATCTTAGTAACAAGTTTATACAAAAATAATAAATGTATCATTAACAAAGATAAACTCTTACTTTAAGTGGAAAACTTATATGAAGAAGATTGGTTCAATAAATTTTGTTTTAAAGGTCTTAAACATATTGTATCATATTTAAGAGTAAGATACATGCAACATGATAATAACATACCTAATAATATGACATATAATAACGTATATAATATTATAACTCATCTCACTTCACGTTGAATGTTTCACATTATCAACTATAAATAAAAATAATTTATAATATATATATATATATATATATATATATATATATATATTCATAGTTCCCTAAGATTTGGAAGATATATAGCAGTTCTTAAGAAAAAAATAATTCAAAGTTATTAGCACTCAATTAATATATTGCACATATAATTGAGTCGATCAATATGAATATGATTGAATAATTTATTTAAAATTTAAATAAATAGTTGCCTTCTTCAAATTATTAAACGATAGAAATAAGAATTGAATGAGTAAATTTAATAGTTGAAGAAGAGAACAATTATTGAGGCAAATATCCCTATCCTGCAACAATTATTAAAACTTTTCTGTCGGGGAGGAGGGAAAAACTTTTTTCATTCGTTTTATTTATAAAACCAGAAGAAAAACATCTATTTAAATTCCATTAATACACACATCTATAGAGAGAAAAAAATACACATAAAAAACTAAAAGGGTTACACAAAATGTCGATCTGCATTATCTATTTATAGTTTATTTATATATATAAAAAATGCAATATTCTCAAATTACATAATTCGTAATTTACATATTATAACTTTGTCACATAATTCATAATTTATACGTAATTCGTAATTCCTCGTGTACTGTTGATCTTATTTCTAGTTTATTATTATTCCACTCTTTCATCTTATTTTAATTATTGTGAATATTAGTACCACCCATATTACGTGGAATTGTGTCTAAGAAATTTAGACTTAACAATTTTTAAATGGAGTATGTCACAATTTATATTTTTAATCTTTTAATTATTCAAACATTATAAATTACAAAAGTATACCTTAGCATTTGAGTTTTTAGGCACAATACTGTAATTTATTTGATCTGTCTTGTAAATTAGTGTAAATAAAGCTTAAATTTGTGACTGGCATGTTGGAAGTCACACATCAACTAAAGATAAGACCAATTAACAATATATAAATAGGGTGCAAAACTTATCTTACAAGTCGATTTTGTGATGTTGAGTTAGACTTAAACTCCACTTTTAACATGACAAAAAAACAAAATTAATTTTAGTAAATTTTAAAATTAATACATGTATTTACAAAATGAACAACATTACAAGATATAGTTAATCCAAAAATTCTAACTCTCCCAAAATTTGAAATCTTAGACCTTAAACTTTGACATTTACGTGAATAATTGTATTTTATTTTTCTCTTGTTATTACTACTACACTATCACTACTATTAAAGTGGGAAAAAGGATGAGTAATACTAATAATAATATTCTATCAAAACTTATGACTCAAATTCAACCTAATAATATCTGGATTACCAAAAACACGAATGAATTAGTAGTGTTACAGTTTTACCCTTTTGAAAAAGTAATTAATTTGTATTTATGTTTGGTTAAAAAGAGATAGAAAGAGAGAATTGGGAGAAGTGGTTGTGTTGTGTCTGGGGGAGTGAGGCAGAGTGAGAGAGAGAGAGGGTGTGGGGCCCACGAGCAATAAAGGGGCGTTAGATGTACGAAAAAGGGTGAGACGAATAGGACAAGCATAAATGATAAGTGGGCCCCAGCCCAAACCTGTCGGCCGAGGGGAGGCGAACCTCTTCCTTCTCTTTAAGCCCAACAAACCTTTCTCTTCCTCACTCACTCTCTCTTATCTCTTTTTTTTTTTTCAATTTTTTTTTTCCTTTTCTTATCTCCTTTCCCCATACCTTCACCATCTCTCACTTTCCCTACCTTCTTTTTTTATACACATACAATGAAAATAATACAATTCTATTTCTAACAATACATATCGTATCATATCATGCAACTTCAAAATCTCTTCCTATAACTAAAATTGGATATCTTTTTTTCCCATTCATTTAATGGAAGTGATATTTAAGAAACCTGAACAAAATTACATTACTGATTTTTTTTTTTTTTTCATAGTATAAACAGAAAGTATGAATTTTTAAAACCTTTTTTTTGCCATAAAAAGGTGCGTGAGGATGTGTAAAAAATTGAAAAAAAAAATAATTATTATTTGAGAATTGAAGATAGAATACATAAGAGTTAATTTTAAAGAAAAATAAGAAGAGGGTACATATACATAGAAAACTGGGCTTATTATTTTAAGGACACGTGGCAAAAGAAGGACCACAGTGTCTGTGTTTGATGAGGCGTCAATGTCATTGTACCACAGCACCTCTCCATTCTCCATCCCTCTGTACCCAACTTCACCACGTTTCACTTCATCACAACCCCACATCATAATGCTCACAATTAAACAAACCTAATCATCAATACAAATTCCATTTTAACACAAATCTCTTCATTATGATTATTTTAAGTAAATAAATTATGACAGAGGAATTAATTTAATTGTTTGTAAAATATGGTTTTGAATAACTTAATTTTGTTATGATATGAGAATTGTGAATTTTTTTTTTTTTTTTTTGTTCTTGTAGCGTGATGTAACAAGAATAGAATCATTTCTTTTTTTCCATTAGAGCATGAATGATGAGAGAGAGTGCAGGAGTGGATCCAGTTCCATCCTTAAGGAAGCAGCAACCAAATGAGAGAAGAAGTTTGAGTTGAGTGATGACAGTCCCATGGAAATTGAAGTGTGTCTAAAGTTTAATGTGGATATATATACATGGGAAAGAGATTCCCTCTCAACTCACATCAACTGTGGGGGACTGCAAATATCCAACACGACAATTATACTTTAATAAACTTTTTTTACTCACTTTTAATCCATCACATTAATTATTCTTGGATCATCATATCACATCATTAAAAAAATTAAAATAGACAATCTAATGATGATAAAATAATAGGTTAAGAGTGAGTAAAAAAAATGTTAAAATATCATTATCATATCCGTTAATACATCTCTATTTTCATTTCACTCAAAATAAATTATCACACCCTAATATTTTCTTAACAAAACAAATATAACAAAAATTATATTATCTCCATCTATTCACCCTCTCACAAAGCCAACTTTTAGCAACATGTTTCAACAATTAGATAAATTACACTTATTTTTTTAGGGTTTAGGGTAGTTAGGAATTTGATTCATTTTAGTTTTTATAAGTTTTTTTACTCAATTGAGTTTTTATTATTTTAAAAAGAATTAATGTGATCTTTTATTTTTATTTTTATTTTTAAAAACTTAAATATATTTTTAGTTTCTAAATTTTGTTGTAAAATTTAAATTTGTCTCTATCATAAATTTTGAAACAATTTAATTCTCTAAGTTAAAAAAATGAATACATATAGTCATTCTAACTCAATTATGTTATTAACTACGATTCAAGATGGTGTTCAAATTGTTTACATTATTTTAACATGTTTAAACTCGGATATTAACCTAGAACACCGTTTAACAAGCCAAAAACAATTAACACTATTAGGTTAAAATGATCATATTCATTCTTTTTTAAGTTTGGACAAAAATGTATCAAAGTTTGGGACATAGACGAATTACAATTTTACATCCAAGTTTAAGGAACAAAAACATATTTAACACTTTTAAAAACACTCAATTTGGTAATTTTCATTAATTTTACATTAACCCAATTTGAAAGATGCCTCATATTAGCCATCTTCTACCTCGAGATCCTTCTAATTTTACACATGACATCTTTTAAATTTTGACACGTGACACATTTCAAACAATTTGACATGTAACACTTTCTAAATTTTAACACCTGACACCTTCCAAATACCATTAAGGTCAGTTTAACATAAGAACCGAATTTACTCCATTAGAAAAATATTAGGACTCAATTGAATAAAAATAATATAAAAAACAAAATGAATTATAAATCTAAATATAAAGACCGAATTACTAATTACTCGTATTTCTTTCTATCTTTTTTATTTGGATTAAGTATGTTTTTAGTCATTGAACTTTGACCCAAAATTGGAATTCGTCCCTGATCGAAACTTTGATAAATTTTGGTCCCTAAACTTTAAAAATGAATGAATATAATCCTTTTAACCCAATTTTGTTAACCTTTTTTTAGGTTTCGAACGCATTTCTCAATGCATATTGAGCCGAAAATTTGTCAAATGGCGTAAACAACTTCAATATTTAATGAGAAATGCGTTCGAAATCTAAAAAAAAAAGTTAACAAAATTGGATTCAAAGGATTATATTCATTTATTTTTAAAGTTTAGGGACCAAAATTTATCAAAGTTTCGACCAGGGACGAATTCCAATTTTGGGCCAAAGTTCAAGGACTAAAAATATACTTAATCCTTTTTATTTATCATAGGAAAGATTGAAAAATCCAATAGACTTATATTTTTTAAGAGTTTTAATTTAGAAAAATTCTTTAATAAAAAAAAAAAAAGAATGCAAGTAGAGTAGTTTGTAAAGAAAGGAATTTATTTGATAATTTAGTGTAAAGAATTGAAGTATGTATGAAGTGTTTGTGGAATAACGGGTAGGCTTATAATAAGAAGGATCCCCACATAGCAATTGTTGGAACAGATTCCTTGCGTGGTGTCAGAAAGTTATGGCCCTTTGGATCAACGTTGTTGCATTGCATGCTGTCATTTATTGACAGAATTTTTCCTCTTATTTCCCTTACATTCTACCACCCACACCAAAACAGAAAAAAGATAAACAAATGTTCATCATCAACCTCCACAAACTCCAACCTTTCTCCATTTGTTTCTTCAATTATTTGCTGTTCATGCCACCCCAATTCAAATTCCTACCTAATAATAAGAATGTCGCATAACAAACAACAAAACTACATATGCTCCTACCAACACTACACAAACTGTACATAAACAACCGCTCACTATTTTTTATTCCATCATACACTTTTTTAACAACCCAACACACAGAACTATGAATTAGTAAAAAAGTTTATGTTTAATTAGTAATTTAAGTTTATACTTACACATTTGATTTGTTTTAATTCTTTTTTTTATTTAATTGATTTTTTTTTTAAAGATTCAATATGACTTGTTCCGTTAAATTGATGTTAATATTATTTGAAAGTTAAAACTTTTGTTAAGAAGTAAACTTTATGTGTAAATCAACTCTACAAAACTGGCTTGTAAGATTATGTTTGCACTCACTTATATATGTGAATTGACATTTTTCTTTATTTGATGTGATACTATTAACACACCCCCTCACGTCAAGGTATATATGTTTTGAGCGTGAAACTAAACAATGGATGATTCAATAGTCGTACGATAGCAAATGAAAAAAATAAACTTAAGAAACAACAAATTTCACAAAATAGATTTTAGCACATGACTCTAATATCATGTTAAGAAATTAATTTTAAATCTAACTCATTCTCCAAAAATTGACTTATAAAGTGAGGTTTGCATCCACTTATATATTGTAAATTGATTTTATCTATAATTGATATGGAACTTTCAACCATTTTTTTTAATTTTAACACATGACATCTTCCAAACTATGTAACAGATCCAGATTTTGACATGTCTCGTCTTCCAAACGACATTAAAATTAATTTAACATAATGAATCCCATTAAACCTTTAAAAACCAAAACAAATAAAAAATCTAAATATAAAACCCAAATTACTGACTAAACTAAAATTTTAATACACATCATCACAATCGAATGTTTATAATTTTAATGGTTACAGAAGAAAAACCAATTAAACTTGAAAAAAAAATTTGAAATTTTCAAGTAATTCATTTCTCACAGCCGAAAATGGAAACAAGATAAAAAATAGGCTTCCAAAAAAAAAAAGATCGGCATCTCTTTCCTCCGTTCCCTCTCAAAGCTTGAGAATTTATTCAAAACTAGAAGAAGTCATTAAATGTGAGCATTAACTTCAAAGAAACAGAAAGCCATTTAAAGGAGAAATTAAAAAGGGAATAATAAAGGTAGAAAATGAAAAAGAAAAATAGTGAAAAAATAAATAAATATAGGTGAGGGTAGTAGGGGAGTATTGATTTTTATTGTCGGTTGAAAAAATTGCATGATTACTGAGACGAATGAAAAAAAATAAGAAAGCAATATTGTTGATAAGCATTGCCACAATCTACATCCACACCTTCTAACCATGTCCCACTGCTTAACTGTCTTTGTTTCTTTCTCCTATTTTGTTTTCAGTTTTCAAATTTAGCAGCATCCATCGCAATCACATTTTCTCTCACTTTTCTCTGTCGGTTCAAACACTACCAAATTCTATATCACATAATTATCTTCAAAGGAAACTAAGGTTTTCCTTATTATTCTCACACGTACTAAAACCTAGTTCCCTCTCTCTAGACACAATCCTTAATTATCTTAAAAAAACATCATTATCTCTAATCAACATCATTTGTCTGTGTTCTTAAACACAAGACATTGATTATGATTATGATTATGATTATGCAAAGGTTAGAAAAGAGAGAAGAGTAGATGATTATGATAATTGATTGGACCTAATAATTAGTAATGGTTGGTGTAGTTGATTGTGATGACAAGATTGGGTAAAACCCCATCCTGAGGAGACAATGGTAGTACAAAGAAATTAATGGACCCTTTAAAAGGCACTTCAATGGCGTGTTCTTAGAGCCACCACCACCTACATTCACATTTTTTGCTTAATTAAATACCAAGTAACAATCAGAATGCTCTCTCAAAAGTGACATTCACCTGTGTGTACTCCACCCAACATTCCCATATACACTACCTCTACCATTTTCCACAGTGCAAAATCAATAATACATCAACTCTCATATACTTTTATGCTATTTTTTATTTTATTTTTATTCTTAAATAATTGTTTTTGAAAGACCCTTTTATGTTATTATTTTCCAACAATGCCCTGCATATACTTTCTGTCATGAAATGCCTGCATTTGTAGTCTTTGATGTTCTAAAAACTGGTTCATATTTTTCGTTTACATCGAAACATTTATTATTTTGTTCTTTATTTACTCCGGGTGAATTGTATCAATGTTTATATTTGCATTAGATAAAAAAAATATTGAAAAAGAGTGAAATTGTTTTAATGAATTTGTTTTAACCAGTTCATGGTTACAATCAATTAAATTGAGTCATTAAGTATGTCATTTTTAACAATTCATTAACTTTTTAAAAGTAATTATTAACGTGAAACTAAATTATGACTTGAGAGGTAGTATAAGTATAATGAAATAATAATCATAAAACATAAGCCTTTTCACTTTGATGGTGAATAACACAATTTTCTAAGCTTAAATCAACATCAAAAAATTAATTAACATATTATAAGTATTAAATATCAATGAGTGGTCTGATAGTGAGTGATATAATATCTTTAATACCATCATTTTAAGAATTGAACTTTAAGTCTAATTCAACTTTACAAAATTGACTTGTAAAATAAAATTTACACTTATTTATATAATGTAATTTAGTTTTATATCTATACTACAAAAAAAAAACAAGAATTACAGACAACAAAAATCTGAGTAATCATAAATTACTCACAAATTATCAATGACTTTAAATCCGTATGTAATAGTGTCATAGATAAATTTTGATGGATTTCTCGTCTATGGACAATGTCAATGTTCGTCTCCAAGACCTAGGATTTTACTTCAAATGAGTTAACTCTCTTTTTGTAGAACGATCAATGTTTGTCTTTGTTATTTCTTTTTAGTAGTGAGATTCGCATAATAACAAATAATAGATGAACTTTAAAGTATAAGTCTAATTAAAATGTCAAAATTCATATTAACACCTATCATGATCTTTCTTAAGAAAAAGTATATACATATACATCACATGGTGATATCAACAAACTAGTCATAGAGATATCACATAAATGAAATTAAGCACATCATACTATTATAATAATACCTAAAAAAATTCACATGTATAAAAAAAGAAGAAGTTAAAATGGTAGAAGGGCATTATATATTTGAAGGAAGTAGAAATGAGAGTATTAATTTTAGGGCAAGCGTTGTGTGATTGTACAAAAGTATTTTGAAGGCAATAGGTCCATGCCAATGAATGCGGATCTAATTTTGGGGTCTGAGAATCAAAGGAAATAAATCTGTGTTCCCTGCAAATTTAGACAAGGGACCATAGTGGGCTCTCATTAGTCAAATGTTCACTTTCTCTTTCTCTTTCTCTTTCCTTCACGTTAGGGAAAACACATACATGAATCATGGGAATGCCATGTTGCTACCTACATACACTTATTCTAAATTACATTTTTTATATCCAATGTTCCTTCTGTCTTTCCATTCTCATCATCATCACACAAATTTAAATGCCTCAATAAATTATTAACAAATATTTATCTTAATTCTTTCCATCTTTCTTTCCTACGTCAACTTTTCTAATGCTTTATCAACAGTATATGGTCTATTACTCATAAAAAAAACACGTAATATTAGATGAAATACTAAAATTATAGAACACGGTTACATGAGAAGATTTTATTTCATCTTTTATAGATGATGTTTAATAGACTTTATAGTTTATCATGTTCACTTTTGACGAAAAAAAAACATGTCTTTATGTTTAATATAGATAACACTGTACTACATGAAAACCAACCAACTAAAAGAGTGAAAAGTTACTTTGTTTTTTTTTTTTTTATCAAAAACATATATACGTGTTCAAGGAAGAAAAACATAGAACAAACAAACATGTTACAAACGACTGTCACATACATAAAGATCTCTAGAAAAAGGTAAAGCCAAGTTGCATGAAAAAAAGAAGAATAGAAGACAATCTTGCATGTAAAAATTAAAAATATATATACAATTGTTAAAGGCCATAATATTTACTCAACTTTTATGGACTTTGAAAGAATAACATTGTACCATTGTGAAGTTAATAATTTGAACAATAATAAATGTACTTATCAAGTATAACTCATAATTAATTAGAACAAATCTTTATATGTTCTTCTTTTATACTTTTAGATCGTCTATTCTGCTTAAACTTTTACACTCAAGTTTTTGAAGATTTATTTTCATAAAATATTTGTTAGAAGCATATATATGTTTATATGTAGGACTTTCTACTACATGGAGGATTTTAAAATGTTTAAAACTATTTGGAGGATTTTAAAACTTTAAAATATTTTAATATTCTCTTGGGACCTCTCATAACATTGATGGAGTCGATTCTGAATGTGAAGGTAATCTACTTAGTGTTTGTTATTTTAAAGTATAAAAGACTAAAATCACAACTAAAAGGGAATTGAATATTGGTATAAAAAACTAACGTCTTCTAATTAAAAATGTTCTTCATGAATATTTGATGGAGAGAATAAAAAGAAAAAGGAATGACAATGATTACAATGAATCAAGGGAAATCTTAATAATATGATTAAGATGAAAAAAAATGCACCCAAACTTTATAATGATTTGTTTTTATAAGAATCTACATATAGTTTTCTAATTAGCTGAATTTTGCATTATAATTTTGAATGATTATATTACAATAGCACCTACATAACTAAAATAAGAATTACACAATACTTTCTAGAACATTCATCAAGAAAAACTTTAATATAATAAAAGTACTCAATTGTCTATAAATACACTATACACTAGCGTATTACAACATAAAGATATAAAAATATGAAATATATTATCCAAAGTGACTAATATTTTCCAAAATAATTACACAAATAACCTATAACACTTCCAATCTTGATCATGAGCAATGATATTTTTTCAAATGAAAAAGAAGATTTTTCATGAAAACTTTTTAGAAAGTCACTGAAAAACTCTCATAAGTATTCAAAAAGAGTAAGTTTTAAAAGAAATGGAATGATATCCTTTTTAAAGAAGTTTGAAACACTTTTGTGCTTATTTATTCACTCAAATAATCAATTAAATTAAACATAATCAATTATATTATATTCATATAGATAGTATCATTGTAATTGATTATTATTAAACATAATCAATTTTAAAATTGATTAATATTATGTGAAAATAACATATATGTTTACTTTGTTTAACGAAACTCATGAAAATATTTTTTTATAAATAATCAATTATTTGTAAACTAAATAATTCTATATTTAGTTCAATTAGAGATAATTAATTATAAACTTATTATAATCAATTATAGACCTCGCATAATCAATTATGTTTTATAAAAGATGAAAAATTAATTTTTTATAATTATTGGTCATTAAATAAATGTATTCTTATTATGATATTTTTATGATCATTTACTGTTGGTCATTAAATATGCTAATAGATAATATTATTCTTATTATGATCTTTTTAACATTCACATTTATAAGTAAGAAAATAAATGTTCATATAGATTAACTAATTAGACTTCTAACAAAAAACCTAATTTTCTTAGGCTTAATGTTAAATGGACAGTCCATAGTTTTTATAAGAATAGATGGTCTAATAGGTTTTTTAATATTTATCGTGTTATGTTTATTTTATATCATTTTCATCAAAATTTTTGCACAATACAAGTGACCGGTGTCGATTGAGTTATTGCCATAATGAATTAAAATTATCCATTTACATGATATTTTCATAGAGTATTTAAGAAAAAGTAAGTTATTCATAAAATTTAATTTAAAAAAGTTCTAACTTAAATTTTACACTATTTTAATAAGTTAAACTTATCCGTTTACAATATATTTTTATAAAGTATTAATGATATTATAAAAGTGAATAGTTACTCTTTACAAAATTTAGGATCGAAAAAATAAATAAATATTACAAGATTTTAGTACAACAGTAGTTTTCATATACAACATAAAAAGTAGTATAATAGTAAATTTTGAAATAATATTTACTATGACACGAGGTAATATTTACTATTATAAAATACATTTTTAACAACGATTAAATTGATTTATAAAGACGATTTTAAAAATGTTGTTATTTTAGTAGTCATTAAAAATTATAAAATTAAATAACGATGGTTTCAAATTACATTTCAAAGTTAAGAAAACACGATGATTAGTATAGTAATTCATCGTAAAAATCTAAATAAAAAATAATGACTATTAGGTTTTAACCATCATTTAAAATAGATTAAAAAGAATGGGAGGAAAATGGAGAAAGTATGACAATTTACGTTGCAATAATCGTTAAAGAATAAGAAACAACAATAGTTTGAGTAGAAACCGTCGTTGAAAGTTGTTTTTCTTTTTAAATTGCGATTGAAATTGGCATATATCTCAATCCTACATAAGTTTTTCAAGGAACAGATTCACCTTGCTTCTTCAAAAAGTTCAAATAATATCAAAACATAAAAGTTCTAACAATAATTATCTAATCTTCTAAACAAAACTTGATAAAGATATAAAAGTCCTATAAAACTAATATACTTTAACTTCTCAACTACTCTAAATTGTCATATCTATAAACAAAATACTTTTTGCCTATGTTTTTCTGACATAAGATATTGTATTTGATTCCAAAGGTTGTATGTCGTAAAAAAACTGTAAAAGTGAATTGAAATTAAGATTAATGCATGTGTAAAAAAACAATAGATTATAATATTACCTAATCTCTACCTCTTTGAATATCAGTTTACACAATGGTCACCATATAATGTATGATATAATAGTCACACTCATAGTCTCTAGTTTGTTTATTTCATCACACCAATAGTACAAAAATTTAGATCAATTAAATGATAATACAAAAAGAAAATTAATAATACAATATAAATACATTGAGGAGCATCCATGTGAGTTTTTGAGATGTGATACTTGTTCTACCACTCGTATGCTATATACACCATAAGCACTAAAATAATAACATTTAATATTAGAAAAAAAATAACATTTCATATTAAAGGTCAATGTAATAGTAAATGTTTCTTAAAATAGACTTACGTTTCTACTATGTGTTTCAAGTAACTAGGGTTTCTTATTTTATGCAATGAAAAAAACCATGCAACAGTAGGATCTTGAATTGATATAACTAGGAGCTGACAATGAAGATTGCATTGAAAATTAGTCAATACATATTTAAATTACTAAAAGTATAAGTTATTTAATAAAGATAAACTTACACAATTGTATATAAAGTAAAGTAGATTTGTTATTTAATGTTTCTATCGTTTAAATTATCATCATACTCATTGCAAAACTAACTAGAATCAACAATATCACACAGTTAACTAAAACCAACAATATCACATGGAAACATAAATTAATAATACATAACTCAAGTAAAAATAATATAATAAAATTGGGTATACAAAAAATTAAAATTAAGAGTAAGAAATTTATTTACTTGAAAATGACGACAATAATATCATAATGATGTAAGAAATAATATACAACAATGACAATAAAGAGGGGCATAAAAATAGTAGTGAGAATGCGAAAAGTAAGTGCTGGACTTGCAAACTAGATGCAGTAGTAATGATAACACACGAAAGATCAACAACAATAATGACAATTACAAACATTTTTTTGAGTATAAAAAGGAACACACTTAAGTATGCCAAGAAGATGAGAAAAAAGAAAAAATAAAAATAAAAATATAAAAAAACACATTAAAACATAATGAATTAAATATGTTTTTGTTCATTAAATCTATAGTGAAATTTGAAATTAATCATTTTTAAAAATTTTGAACCAATTTGGTACCTTATTTTTATTAGATTTAGTCCTTTAAACCAGTTTTTTTAAGTTTATTTGATATTTCAAATGCATTTCTCAGCTAACACTGAAGCGAACATATGCCAAATTGTGTAAACAAACTAAAATATTACAATGAAATGAGTTTGAAATGTCAAATAAACTTAATAAAATTTAGAAAGACTAAATTGACACATTTACCGAGTTGAGGAACCAAATTAGTTTAAAATCTACAAGAAAGATCAATTTTAATTTTCAGTACAAGTTGAAGGACAAAAAAACATATTTAACCCAAAAGTAATTATATAAATAAAAAATATATCAATGGCTATTTTTGAACAATATGCATAACAATAATAATTTCCTTTAAAATTATTATTATAAATTATAAATGAACGATAAATGATGACAATTTGGAAGCGATTATCATCATACATAAATTACTCTAGTAAAAAGTTATTCAAATATATTATTAATTATACATCAATGAGGATTGTACGAAAATTCTCGCTATTTAAGATTACCTTTATTATTTTACATTATTTTACATTACTGAATTCACCACTTCTTAAATAACACTTTACAAATGTTTTCTATTTTTTATTTCATTTTTTTTACATTAATAAAAATGTATCCTTAATAACAAAGTTATCATATGATATTTTTAATCCATTTGATCCGATGATATACATTCTTTTAAGATATAAACATATTATTTTATTTTTATAGTTAAAGTCTTAAAATTTGTGTCATATATATTATAATGGATAAGTCTTATAAAACTTAAATATTAGATTTATGACGTGAATACTACTAGTCTAGCTGTCTTAAATGTATATTTGATTTCTTATAAAGTTCAAATTGTAGTAGAAAACTAATTATTAGGAGACAAGTTTTTCAATTGTGTATTGATAAGAGTGAGATTTTTAAACCAAACATTAAGTTTGGGGTAGAAAAAAAGTAAATGGAAGCAAGAATGATATTTATAAGTGGGGTCTATTATTCTTCAATGTAAATAGTTTTCTTCCACTATCTAAACTATATAAAGTTGAGTTTATAAACAAACATTTGATCATGAATGAAATGACAAGGTTTTTGAAAAAAATAGAAAAAATGATAAACATGGTATACATTCAAATTACGAGGGAAAAATAATAAGAGATAACTTAATATCTTTACCCATTTATTCTTTTATAATGATACTAGTATACTGACCCGTACATACGCACGAGATCTATTTATTTTATTTTGTATATTAAAATAATAAAATATTATGAAAATTAAGTTATATTATTATAAATGTTGTTATTAAAGTAATAAAATAGTAATGTTGACAAAAAGAAGAAGATGAACATCTTTCTTCAATAAGGAGTTTTGATGATGATGATGATGACTTATGAAGAAATATGGAAGACTTGGTGATGATGCATGGAAAAATGTTGAAGACTTAAAAGAATGCTTCAATTCAAGAGATACATTGAAGACTTATGGGTTTAGTTATTTAGGTTTTGTAATATGTGTATGTTATTTGAAATAGTTAAATTAGTATGTCAAGAGTCAAAACGCAAAACCCATGTAGTAGAGCACTAAGAGAATTGTATTTATTTGCAAAACTCACTGGAATAATCGATTATTCTTAGTGATAATCGATTATCTCAATTAAAACTGATTTTTGAGAAAAGTCTCTAGAATAATCGATTATCACTGCTGATAATCGATTATCACTGCTGATAATCGATTATCACTGCTGATAATCGATTATCACCTGCTGATAATAGATTATCCTAACTGATAATAGATTATCACAGCAAGAAAAATATTTTCATAAAAGTTTCTGTGATAATTGATTATCACTTATGATAATCGATTATCTATGGCAGTTGTGACTTAACTTTTCATATTCTTAACCTAATTTCTAAATAGGCTTCTATAATTAGAGTGGCAAGCTTTCATTAAAAAATACAGAAGTTAGAGAAGTCCGAGTACTTGAGAATTCTTTGTGGGAAGGCTTTGAAAAACCTAGTGTGGGTAGAGCGATAACTTTCATCAAGTGGGATCTTGAGGGATTGAGTGCTGTTGCTGTTGCTAGGAGAAGCCGATCATCCTTTGTGTGATTCAAAGGAGGTGTTCATTCCTTGTGTGATTCAAGGAAGGTGTTTTCATCCCTTGTAGATTTCAAGGGAGGTGTCTTCATCTCTTGTGTGATTCAAGAAAGGTGTTTTCTAAACTCTAATCTTTCTTATCATTGATTGTAAGTAAGTTTGGTTTATTTTAGTAATTGAGTTAATCTCGTGTTTTAGAGATTAACAACTGGACGTAGGGTCTTTTGATCCGAACCAGTATAAATACTCTGTGCAATTTTTTCTTCTACTCTCTTTATTTTATTGTGTTTATTAAAATAAAGGAGATAATTTTAATTGATCTTTGATTTTAAAAGGGAAAAATTTAAAAGCACAATTTTTATTAAGAACCTAATTCACCCTCCTCTTGGTTTTTGTCCACACGCTCAAACATTCCGCTGCACGATACCAACAAGTAAATCTAAGTGATGCAATAATAGTTTAAGTTTTAAATATAATAAATAGAATTGATATCACAATATAATACAGTTAATTGAATTTATGAAATGATTATAATAGCCTATGATTCGTGCGAACATTTATTTATTTATTTTAATTTTTTTTAGAATAATAATATAATTTTTATTATATTTATTTAACCATTAAAAACATTAATAATAATATTAATATAAATTATAAATTATAAAAACTTAAAAGATTAAAACTCTATTTAGCAAAAGTATTTAGTATAACAACATTTTCTATAATTAAAAAAAAACACACTTATAATAATAACACCATTATGAATATATAACAATATATAAAGAGGATTCCTCTTTTTGTGTCCACTTTTCAAAATACCGATTTTACCCTTCAAATATAAATTTATTAAATTTTTAAAAATTGACCGTTATTTTTACAAACTTTTTATAAAACCAGATGTCTCTGCTTCTTGTCTTCTTATTTATTTATCAATGGTTATTCCTTTATCTGTTCTGATATATTTCACTTTATTTTTAATAAATATAATTTTAATATATATATTAACTTAATAACATTATAATATTATCACCTACTAATATAATATCACGCATATTTAAAAAATGCATGCACACAGGCGCGATAGCGCCTGTGTTACGCTAGTAGTAATAATAATAATAAAAATAATAATGATACCAATACCAATAATAATATTTATGCTATAAATATTAATATTAATGCTAACACTAAAGCTAATGTTAACTATAATAATTTATAATTATATATAAAAATGACAAGTAATTGAAATACGATCCCGTAGTAAATTAATTTAAGATGTTTGTCTAATTATAACAACAACAATAATAATAATAATAATAATAATACCATTATAATAGTATCTCGTAGTGATAAAAATAATAATAATACAATAACTACATATATATATATATATATATATATATATATATATATATATATATATATATATATTTTTT
>Ga0214544_1006947_pt1 | contig 20383 bp, 28 predicted proteins | sample CNSS3metaG_FD_160074 | JGI IMG/M metagenome (GOLD analysis project Ga0214544, IMG submission 160074) | Root nodule microbial communities from cowpea collected in UCLA plant growth center, Los Angeles, California, USA - CNSS3 | ecosystem: Host-associated > Plants > Roots > Nodule | place: USA... | reverse complement strand
GAATGCCGGTGCGTGTTGCCGGCGGGCTCGTCTGCTCATCGTCTCTCCTGATTCGCGGGACAATCTTGCCCGCCGTCAGGCAGAAACTCCACTTACCGCCCTGTCCAGATTTCCGGAGCCAGCTCTATCTACGCCAAGCCCAATGACGTAAAGAGTTCCTCGTTTAGCGGTTTGGCTGTTGCTGGCTGGTAGCCTGACGGTGGAGCTGGTCACACCGCGCGAATCGACTGCCACCGCCGTTACGGTTCTATAGATCCGCAGTTCTTGTTCTTGTATGTCGAAGCTTGCCTTGCTTCCCGACAAGCCTATGCGGCGAAAAAGTTTGCCGTCGCCAAAAAGCCTTAGCTCCGTCAGCGGGCCAGTGCCCTCGCTGCTTAGACGAATGATGCCATCTCCGGCGACTGCATCTAACTTTGGTGGAAGCCGCAACTCAGGACTTTCCAACTTGAGACCACCAAAAGCTTGGCGAACCAAGTCAGGACGTCGCAATTGCGACGCGTACTGACCAAGATAGTGCTTTCCCGGTATCCCCGGAATTTTGATTTTTACAATCGATTCGGCCTCCGAAGATCCGATGAAGTACCCGGCCGAGTGGAGAGCGATAAACTCGCCATCAAGGTACGCGCCGGTTAAGATGATGTCTCCGGTCCGACACGAGTAGATCGAAAAGGTCCCGTCGGTATTGTATTGCAGGATTGACTGCCGATCTTTGCTCAATGTGATCCAAGATGTGAGGCCAGCATTTGTCGCGTCCTCAATTAAACAAGTCGGTCTCCATTCTTCAAAATCGAAGACGAAGATCCAAGATGACGGCCTTGGCACAAACGCAAAATAGCGACCAGCAATCACAGTTGCGGTAGCAGGCTCGCGAATGGCATTGTCAAGCTCGCCTCGGAAATCTCCAATCTCAATTGTCTCAAGTGAGGTAGTCTTGTCGTTTGATGCCGAAAATAGCTCGGCTTGTTCAACTAAGTCGGCCCATTTTGCCTTTGCGCCGTTCCACATTAGTAGGTGGTAACGAAAATTACGGGCTCTGCGGCCTGCTTCAACAGTCTGCCCGAACCAAAGTCTGTTATGTGTATCCTTCCACTGCCAGATGACATATCCCTCCTTTGAGAGATCTATCGCCACAGGTTCGAGCTCTTCAGTCGTATTCGGATCAGGAAAGGGGCTTGATTCATAGCTGCTTCTGGCGATCGGCCCAAATTTGGCGACCCTTTTGCTGTAAGCGCGGGAAATATCTCGCTCCATTTGCCGCGCGATCGCCTTTGATGAGCTTGTTCGAATAGGGCTCAGAGCCTCATATCCCTCTATGCCAATAAACTCGTCCAAAGTAACTCTAAGCGAGGTAGTGGCTCCCCGGATGGGGAGATTGGCAACGGTAAATCCTTTGAGCCTACGTGTATTCTGCTCGGCGATCAGGATTTGGGTCTTTACATTCGGCTGTTTTATGGCCGCCCATGTACGCGTGAGTTGAGCACCTTCGATGTCTTTGCCGATCATATAAACCAGCGCAGGTTTCTGACCCGGAAACCACGCGTCCAGCTCACGGCTGCGCGGCACTCTCGTGAACTTCCTCACTTCGTCGCGCACTATAAGAGCGGAATGATCGACCGCACTCATTGTTGCCAGAGATCTAACCTCAACGGCGCTTTCGCTGTAATCTTCTTCCTTTTGCCCCCAGGCAGATCTCTCCTGATAGGCAACTAAACCTGCCGCAATATTGAGCCTAAACGATCTCTGACCGCTGTACGAACCGTCGCTGCCTGATTGGCGCTGGCTACCAAGGCTATCGCCGAGAGTAAGTGAAAAGCCATTTTGTTTAAAGGCAGGCTCCGCGCCGCTCGAAACTGCATTCTCGTCTTCACTGTTCGACGAGGGGGCCTCGTCTTGTTGATCATCCAGCCGGACGTCCTGAAGCGTTCGTAGGAAAGTGGCTCCAGGCCCCCACTCTGAAATAACGACAAAGCTATCGCCATGGACAAAGGCAGCCGCCCGGCCGACGCCCCTGAATATCTGCAAGCCGGCTTCAAGATCTGTTATTTCGATCGTCTGCTCGCCGAGGGTCTCGCTAATGAGAAATCTGCCCGTCGGTGAGAAGACCGGGTTACGACCCTCTTGTCGGAGTAAAGATTCCCCCGAAACCACGTCCACAACTTGGTAGCTATTCTTGAAGACTAAAATCTCACGAGAGCCATCTAACGACCGTCTGACCTCTTGAGAACGCTGCAACGAAAACTCCTCGGCAGGTACTAGCTGAGCACCTGCGGCTTTCACCTGAATTATGAGATGGCTTAATTCAGTTGACTCCGCGTTCGGGTTACAGGAGGCAGGCTCAATGACCCCCCAGGAAACTTTCAATTCTCCTGCGCGCAGTGGGATAATTTCAAGCTCGCCAGCTGCTGCTGCGGTATCACTAAAGGGAACAAAGGCCCTAGTCTTCGACACAGCAAGGCTTGCTTGATAAGGCGCACTCGCGTTCGGCATAAGAGCGAAGAACTGCCCTTTACCAAAACGAACAACCTCAGAAGTTGCAATCACGAGGTAAGAAGGGCTCGGGATTCCTTGATGGTCCGACTTTACCCATTTCAGGCGAATCGATTGATCCACTTGGTGATCCGCTGCCTCAATGCTGATGCTGAGTTTCTCAGCAAACTCAGCTATGCGTGAAGCTTTCGTTTTGCATGAGTTATCCTGGGCAAAGGCAGAAAACGTGAATAGCAGGCACAGAACGGATAAAAATGAACGTGTTAACATTTTGAGGCCTCATCAATGAGGTAGACGTTCAGGCAAAGCAATGGATTGCAAACCTAACGGGAGGCAATATCCTCAGGATACATCTGTAGGTGTTATTGGCAAGGCCGTTGGAATATTGATCGATGGGCCTTCCCGCGCTTTTCTTGGGCGACCAAAGGTACCCATGGCTTCCCTTTTTGTGGTCCTGTTCACTTGCACCAAGCGGGCTCAATCGAGCCGATCAGCGGGTCCGCGGTAGACGGGAAGTTCATCTTATCGAAGAGACGGCGCGGCTGAGTCGAAGGTTCGAACTGAAATCGCGGCCTTTCGGAGTGAGTACGGAAGTCGAAAGAGAGGCCCGCGCCTTGCGCGAGCAGTAAATGTTCCGCCTTGGATAATAGAAGTGCAGTGAGGTCACCACAAGCACTTACCAATCGATCGTATAGTCCCGTTCGCCCTGATCAGTAATCACGGTCACGCGAACGATAGAGCCTCCGCAGAGGCCGCTGACGGAGGCGCCGGTCCCAACCAAGACTCTTTCGCCCGTGCCAACCTTTCTGCGTGTCTTATCGACACACGCATCGTCCGTACGACGATTAATTCGAACCTCGGTTAGTTCGATCGGCTTGCCCAAGTTCGTAATCGATACGAATCCCCAGCGTTGAGTTGGTGTGCCAGGGACTTCGATCGACAATTCTGGATCTGAGCCAAACAGGCCGAAGGAGGGAAGCGCGGGCAGCGTCAGGTAACCCAAGGCCCCCAAGAGAGCTAGGCCGACAATTGTGCGAAGTACGCCTGAGCGCCTGCGCGGTGCGTCGAGAGCGTTTCCGCAGCTGGGACAAAACCTCCCGGCTCCATTACTTCCACACTTGCTGCAGACTTTGCCGCCCGTTCCTTGAGATGCGATGTCAGCCATGGTGCCCCCCCTCAGGTTGATCGTTCGATTTTGTCGCTTTAAAGCGGTTGTCGCTTTTAAGCAACAGCGCAACCACTTCGCCCATGGATTGGCGCCAAGTGGTCGCGAACAATTTGCGAAGGATTCGGCGGGAACGAGGGATCTCGCAGGAGTCGCTTGCGACCGATGCTGGCGTCAACCGCACCTACATCAGCAAGCTGGAGAAGGGATCGACCTGGATCGGACTGGGGGTATTGGTGAAGATCTCCAAGGTGCTACAGGCAGAGCCAGCTGATTTTCTTCAGCGTCCAGCACGGAAGCCACCCAAGAAGGCCTGAGCAGTCTGCCGAGGTCAGTCAGCCTCGTTCTTCTTCCGAACAGCATCGAGCAGCTCGTTGGTGACGACGGTGTACGTTCGCCAAAATTCGAGGTCTTGAGGTCCCTTACGGTTGAGGGGTCTATCGACCTCGGCGGTCACCCATTCGCACACGCGAAGATCGTCCAGGACGAGCGAAAGAGCATGGGCAACAAGTTCATCATCCATGGAAAAACCCTCCGAGGCTACATGCCAAACGGAGGGTCGAACCAAACCTTGGAGATGGGCAACAGCAGTGATTAGCCCTTGCCAGCCTTCTTGTCCTTCGCTGTCTTGAAGTTCGAGCGCACTGCATTGGCGCATGCCGACAGGGCTTCGTCCAAACCGCCAGCGACAGCCAGAGTCTTGATCTGCTCAAGCTGCTCAACCAGATCGTCCCACGCGGCGTTGCCCGTGCCGACCGCCTTGAGCGTGCTCTTACCCTTCTCCAGCTCCAGCGGCTGTTTTCCATAGCGAAGCTGGAAGAAGATTGCTCCGTTTGCATCCACCCAGAATTGTTCGCGTGAGATGCGCTTTCCGTCGCGAAAGAGCCCAATCTTCGTGATCTGCTGATCGATGCTGGAAGTAAGCTTGTTGCGCCGCTGAAGGACCGGAGTGTTCGCGGTCGGCTTCTGTACGGAAACCAGAGAGATAGTCGCTCGTGCCATGATGGGCTCCTCGTTGTCGATGGAGCCGCCGTCCTCTGAATTCAGCAATTGGACAACAGCGAGCTGGGCCGCGGACAGCCCAACTTGGCTATCCGCTTGGTACAAGCCCGATTTTTCCTTCGAATGATCTCCTTTCGAACCCCTTTTGAAGTCGGTCTTCGGGGATCCGCTGCTTACAGCGTCAGCGCGTGGCCTGCGTACATTACTGCATGCGGCCCGCCTTGATGTACTCTACCATCTGCTTCACGACCGTTCCCCAGCCGGCTTCGAATCCCATTTGTTCATGGGTTTTCTGGGCCTCGTCATTGCCGTGGATGGCAATTGCCTTGTAATGCGAGGCGTTTGATCCCGTTCTATGACCGACCACTGGATAAATCCTTGGGTCATATGCTCACGGCTTACTGAGACCGCCCGAAGCTACTGTGAGCCCTCGTCCTTCTTGTCCTCCGCCTGCTTGGCCTTGATGCGCTTGTACTTGAACCGGTAGTAGGCGATCTGAGCATCCTGCCAGAGCAAGAACGGAGTGCCGATCGCTGTCGGGAAAATCCACAACAGAACGACAATGATCTGGCATAGGACCACCCGCCCCATCGCCTCGTCGAACGGTATACCCCGCGCATAGCTGTCTAAGAGCCCAAATGACCCTATTGCAGGGATCGAAACGCCAGCGACCGCACTCCACACTCCGGGATACCCTCGACCGATAAGGCGATAGATAGCAATGTTCCACAGCAAGACTTGGAAGAAGCTGATGCCAAGCAACGCTGGCGATACCAGATCGATCTTGCCATCCGGTTGGAACGAGTGCGTATGAAAAATGAGATCGAGTCCGGTGAGAAGTATAGGTTGCTGAAGGAGCACGATATAGATGAGCGGAATCGAAAAAGCGATTAAGAGGATGACCCTAGTAACTGTCAAATAGGTGATTGCCGCAGCACGCAGAACTTTATGCTCCACCCGCGTGAGCCCAAGAAGTGTCTTCTTCTTGCCGAGTGCCCTGTAGATTGACTGTCGAAGCTGATCCCTTTCCACCGAGATGAACTGAAACATCATTACGGCCACCATGCCGATGGTAGCGAAGTACATCAGCAGAACGACGCAGTAGATAAGGCCTTGCAGCTTCTCGACGCTGTTGATGGTGAATGAGATGCCCGCGTAGGAGACCTTATCGAGCTGCAACTCAATTGCACCCGCGGCAATGCCGATCACCCAGACCAAATAGATTCGACGAAGCTGCTTATCGAGAAACTCGCTCGCCGTTTTGCGTGCGTCGTCATCTAAACGTGGTTTAACGGCCATTCTGCCCCCTACGCTCCAGGTACTTTCGGCACCGAATACATACCGGCACGAACTCGCCTGCCTTGCGCCGCTACCCGACAAGTTTTCCGAGCTTTCTTGGTAATGGCTCGCCACGATCGTTGTTGGCTGTCTTGCTTGTGGGGGCTAGAGCTGCCACTCCGCGTTTCGTTTCCTACTCCATCGAACCCGCGTGAATCACTCCCCCATCAACAAAACAGCCCACCCGGTTTCGGGCGGGCAGGCTATCCTACTCACGATACCCCGAAAATTGGTATCTCGAACAACTCTATTGAACCACAGGTTGCGATTCGTGCAAGATGGCAGTGGGGAATAGGGGTGCGCGTATGACCATCGACACATGGCTTGGCTTGATCGGCACGGTCACAGGCATCGTTGGCGTAGTGCTGGCTTACGTTTTCTATAGGAAATCTATTCGAACGAAGGTCCTTGCCATAGCCTACACAGACCGCATTCCCCTGATGATCACGTTAGGCGATCTCGAAGTAGTCTACGAAGGCCTCACTATTAGGGCTCTTTCCAGAGTCTATGTGCTTTTCTGGAATCGCGGAACTGCTCCCATCGAGGCAAATGACTTCCTAGGTCCGGTCGTCGTGTCGCCCGACAAAGCGATCTTAAATCTGGCGGTGCATGAAAAGGACCCAGCCGCGCAGGCGACGCTAGATGAAGCTGCAAAGACACTTTCTATCGATCTATTGCGTCCAGGAGAGGCCATAACTCTCGTAGCAGAGATTATCAGCGACACCTATCGGCCTGAAATCAGCGTACAAATGAAGTCGTCGGATATGAGCACGTTCATTTCCGGTATTCGCACGCTATATCCGAGTTTGGTCGGGTTTGGATCAGCGATGCTGGTTTTTCTCATCGAGCTTGCGACCGGATATTTTATTGTGTCTTTTCCGTCCGAACCTCCACCGGGAGCTGATATCTATTCCTTACCGCTGCTCGTTCACATGGGTCTCCTGTTGCTTTCTGTCGTTGTCGTGTTGTTGCCGCCATTGGTTATCGGATGGGCTGCTGATCGAATAGCGCAAAGGCTGCTTTCTCGTGCTACCACATCAACAGTCTGGAATTTCTTCACGTTGAAGCAGTCGGCCTGGTCAACGCGAGTGAGGATGAAGCAATTTCGAAAGTTCATGGACGCGGAATTTAAGAAGATAGCGCCAAACTAACGGATTGCGTCGAGTTGAACGGAGGTCGTCTCAGCCAAGTCACCATTTCGCCGATTTGCACGAATGCAGGGGATCAAACTCCTGTTGACTAGTTGCTTCGAACGATCATTGAAACCGACGATGTCCCCTCCAATCATATCCGAAGTATATCGGATTATTTTGTTGAATTGGGCGACGGACTGGGGAGAGCCGTCGGGTTAACCAATCTCTTTGCCTGCTCTTGTACCAAAGAAGACTGCAGATCTTGCATAGCCTTTGCACTAGCCGCGAGATTTCCCGATTGAGTGACAATCGCTGAGGACAAATCAGCGTTCTGCTTCGCAAGGGCATTGAATAGCTCGGAGCGTTCCTTTTTTAATTCATTCTTCTCGGCTTCCAATGCGTTGAAGGCAACGTACAAAACGTACAACGACAGTCCAATTGGAATGAGCAGTGAGCCATTCATCAACGCCCAAAGCACTCCGTTGGACTTGGATGGTGTCTCGCCTCGTAACATCTCGACCTGCGCGCTTAGAGGAACATCGGTCTGGAGCGTTTGGTTGAAGGCCATGGGCCCAAATGCGAGCAGTGCCGTGAAGACCTGCTCTCGCACCGCATCATTCGTGATGCCAAATATGTTGAGCCAGAGCTCGATACTTCCGTACGTGATATTCAGAAGGTGAACCCGTATCGGGGGACGACGACTCAAAAAAACGGCACGGATAGCAGAAGATCGGACAAGGCGGGCCTCCAGATCAGAATTTAGGAGGCCTTCCAAGCGTTGAGCAAACTCCCGGTGCAGCTGCGCTTCGAACAGGCGTGGCTCAAATCCACGTCCTGAATCGCGATTAAAGCGCTCCCAAAAGGCGTCCCGCGGATTGTCTTCCGGCCGCTCACCGTATCGCGGCACATCAAGCTTGAGCTTTATCTTCATTGGACACCCCCAATAGGTATCCTAGCTTGACCACCTGTGGTTTCAAGGCCCTGACCTGAGCCCCCGCCGTTGATCGGAGGCTCTCCGTGAAGGTTAGTCGGTCTCTTTCAGTTTGAGATATCTAAGTTCGTTTCCGTAAAGGCCTCGCTCGCGAGCTACTTTCATGCACGAACCTAAGCAGTAGTATTGAACAATTTTCATGAGATAGGTGGGGCACATCAGGCACTGCCTATTGTCTCGCTGGTCAGCCTCTTCGCTGGCATAGACCATGAACCTTGGCCGGAAACGTCGCGCATCCATAACCCAGAAGGGAATATCGTCGGCCGGACGCTCATCTGCACTTCCGCATTCGAACCTCTTGCGCAGCTCCTACTCTTCCGCAGACTGCATCTTCGTTTTGATAAACTCCGGAAGCGCATCAATCACATCCCAGCAGTGAAATTGATATCGATCAGGCGGCTGGTTGAACAGCTCGGGCGCTTCCATACCCTTGGGCAGCGGGGCCGCACCTTGGATGTTTGCATACGTCTGCCCGTCTTTACTGGTGTAGACGACATTGAGTATCAGACGTCGCGCTTGAGCGAGCGTGTAGATTGATAACGCTCGCCTTCGAAGGTCACCCAGCCCGGAAGTCCGTGGCGGAACGGATCGTCGAGTGCGCTAGCAAGCACACGCAGACACTCGGCGGTCTGACCGAAGCTGGCAGACGTGCCGTCGCTGAACTCGCGGCCGAAATCGTCGAAAGGAACTGAACTACTGCAAGACCTTAGGCAGAACGAGCACGACCTCGATTTCCTGCTTGAGGATGCGGCTGGCTATGTCTGCTATGAGCAAAGAGAAATCGTCTTCGATCGTGGCGGCGGTCGCTTCGTCCTGGGCGTAGACGTACAGGAGAGGACCTTCAACCTCGGCAAAACGAACGCCAGCGAATACGCGATCAAACTCAGTCGCTCCAACGATCGCAGCTACGCGAGCCTGAATGGCGAAGTCCTGAATATCAGTTAAGTTCATGCAAGCCAGATAGATACTGTTGGCCGGGAAACAAGAGCGCCTGCAATCACTTGGCACCGGCGTCTGTCCAGATGGAAAGCTGGTTCGGCATGCCTTGGCTGGAGGGCCGCAGACGCGAGCGCACCCGCGGGATGAAAGGACGGTCCGGTCCCGTCATTCTGCCGAACGAGAACTCCCCATTTCGGCGAAGAGGGTGTTCGCTGTAGGGAACGCTCCTGGCTGGTGTTCCCGGGCCGTTCGGTGGCGTTCTCGTTGACGTTGAAAATACAACCTGGAATCGCGATGCCGGTTGTATATGAGAACAACGTCGGAACGTCCCCTCAGCCTTGCGGTTGAAGAGCCGTGAGTAAGGTAGGTAAACTGCCCGCCGTTGGCCCAATCTGACGGCGGGCTTTTTGTGAGTTGCGTTAGTGGCGAAGCGTACCAAGGCACCGGCCAAGAAGCTGCGTGCCTCCATGCCGGGCTTTATAAGTCCTCAGCTTGCGACCCTGAAGATGAGAGCACCTTCGGGAGCTCAATGGATTCACGAAGTCAAATACGACGGCTACTGCATCCAGCTCCACCTCGACGGAGATAATCGTAAGGTCTTCACCCGTAACGGTCTCGACTGGACACATAAGTTCTCCGTCATTGCCGGCGCCTTCGACATAGAAGGGCAGGCCATCGTCGATGGTGAGGTGGTGATCATCCACGAGGGCCGCACCAATTTCTCCGAACTCCAGGCTGACCTCGCCAGAGGCAACCAGGACCGCTTGCTGTTCTTCGCCTTCGACGTCTTATGGCTGGATGGGCAGGACTTGCGGAAGCTTTCGCAGCTTGCTCGCAAGGAGCTGCTGAAGGGTCTGATCGAAAGCAATCAGCTCGAGGAGCCCATCTTCTACAGCGAGCACCATGAGGGTGACGGGCAGGCACTGTTCGAAGCTGCAAGGAAGCTGAATTACGAAGGTATCGTCTCGAAGCGAGTTGATGCCCCATATAGGTCGGAGCGTTCGGAAGCCTGGCAGAAGGTCAAAGTCGTCCAGAAGAGAAAATTCCCCGTCGTTGGGTTCATCAAGGATCCCACCGGCGTCGCCGCTCTGTATCTCGGGAAGAAGGAAGGGAAAGACCTCGTCTATATGGGCAAGGTCGGCACAGGCTGGAGCCGAACTACGTCGCGCAAGATAAGGGACGCCCTGGATACGGTTGTGAGCCCAAAGCAAAAGCTCACCAAGCCCGTCAGAAAGCCGAAGGCCACCTGGGTAGAGCCAAAGTTCTACGCTGACATCGAGTACAGAGACATCACGTCGGAAGGATTGCTACGTGCGAGTTCCTTCAAGGGATTGTCTCGGAAGTAACTCGGGACTCGACTCTGATGTTCTATTTATGTTCTATTCTGGCGATGTCCGATCGACCGGCGAGCTGGCGTATGCCTACCCCCAAGCAAATGGAAAAAATAGCAGCTGCAGCAAGCAGATCAGCGGAAGCAAAGCCGGGATTGGCACCGAATCAGGACCTCCCTCCTGAATACTGGCAAGCACTCCTCGATGACCCTCGCGCGCAGGTCGAGGCCGTCGTCTCAGGGGAAGGAAAGCGACTAAGCCAGATCGCTCGACATATTTTGATGGTGAGCTGCCGGCGCTGTGCCAGGACGGTCGAGATTCAGAAGGTTGATGCCGTTCGGCTGTATGGCCCAGACGCTACTTGGAGAAAGGTTGGTCAGCGCCTCCTCGACAACACCTGTTCGCAAAGGACGGGACGCCATGAGGAGGATGGCTGTTGGCCGTCGTTTGACGTGGCCTGATTGAGCCAGGGGGACGGCCCATGGCTCCCAAACATCACCCGACCCCGCTCTCAGGAGGCGACCGGAAGGCTCTATCGAAGGAGTTGGGGAAAGCGAGGGCAATGACGACAATCCTTGCCGCACAATCCTCGGAAGCCCGGGCCAAAGGCGAGGCCCTAATCCAGACCGCCGACAAGCTTCTTTGCCAAAGCTGGAACGAGCGCATGTGGGCTGACGGTGGCCCGATCGATCCTTCGCCATCGATCGACCAAGCGGTCAATGGTGGGTACGCGTGGCTCGAAATCGAATGCTCTCGCTGCAAGACGAAGCGAGAAGTTGACTTGGCCTCTTTGCGCCATCCGTCGACAACCCATGTCCACGACCTTGCCAGCCGTCTTCGTTGTAGCAAGTGTGCCAAGGCTGGCCGCAGGCCAATTGCGACCTTGTTGCAGCTGGGGCCGCGGCCTCGTCAGATCGATCAGGACACCTGAGGATGTGCAATCTCTACTCGATGACGAAAAACGTTGATGCGATACGGCGTTTGTTCGGAGCACTCAACAGCAGTGTCGGCAACCTGCCGAGCATGCCTGGCATCTTTCCGGATTCTCCAGCACCGATCGTTCGCAATGCAGCGAACGGCCGTGAAATCGTCATGGCACGGTGGGGCATGCCGTCTTCGCAGAAGGCCTTGATGGATGCCACGAAGAAGCGCGCCGAAAAGCTCCAATCGAAGGGCAAGTCGGTAGACTTCAAAGAGCTGCTGAAGATGGAGCCAGACAGCGGCACCACTAATATCCGGAATGTCAGTAGCGCGCACTGGAAGCGCTGGCTAGTTCCCGAGCATCGCTGCTTGGTGCCTTTCACGTCTTTCAGCGAGTACGACACCATCGAGGGGAAGAAGGTGCCGGTATGGTTTGCGCCCACACAAGAAAGACCTCTCCTAGCCTTTGCCGGCCTATGGACGAACTGGACGAGTGTTCGGAAGGCCAAGGAAGGCGAGGTCACGACTGATGTGTTCGGGTTCCTTACTTGCGATCCCAATGCCGAAGTCAAACGCGTGCATCCCAAAGCGATGCCCGTCATCCTGACACGGGCCGAGGAATACGAAGCGTGGCTCCGCGCACCTTGGGACGAAGCCAAGGCGCTACAAAGGCCGCTTCCTGATGGGGCACTGCAAATCATTGCGACCGGCGAGAAGGAGGACCCGGGGCCGACCTGATTGCCTATACTCAGCGGCCGGAACAAGTGGACAAGCCTGAGCCCCGACGATTGGGAATCCCTGGTACGTGCCAACCGCTCGGAACGAGAGCGGGGCGAACGGATTCGTCCTCGGAGGAGCGATCCCCATGCTGATGACGAGGGAAAAGCGGCACCCGATTCGAACCTTACGCGGTTGGGCAATCTCTGTGCTGCAGGAAGCTGGTGCCATTCGGGAGTGCGACGAGCATGGTTGGATGAAGGAAAGGGCTGACCCTCACGCCCGCCAACGAGCTTTGGATATTGCAAGGCAGGACCCGCCAATGGGCTTATCGCCGGAGCGAGCGGTCGCAGAGGTTTGGGGGCGTTCTAGACTCGATTGGCGGCACCTGCCCTGAATGTCTGTAGGTCGGAGTGAGGGTCAGCTGATGCAATCAGATTATACCCTTCCGTCGCAAATCCTCGAAAATCGCCGCGACCGAACTGGACGCGTTGGCACCGTCTCCTACAAACAATGATCCTCCTGCGTTGACTTGGCCGTTGCCTACCCAAAGATTTCGGCCGCTGGAGACTTCCATAAGCCGAGCCGCGAAGTTTGTCTGACGTCGATATCGGTACGTCGGCGACGAGACGGCTGTCATCGTTCCAGAGGATGCGCCACTCATGTTGATTGTGGCAGTCGGGCCAAATGTGTTCATCGTGCCGTTCGCAACGGTCGAGCCGGTATACTGACCGGTCAGGATCGTTCCCGCGTACTCCCGCTGGACTCCAGAGTCGCCAACGCTGATGAAAAGCACTGCGTCTGCACCCGCTTCTGCCATGCCCTTTCGGATCTCTGAATCAGTATATTTGCGTGTTGGCGGGAAGATGTTGAGCGCGTCTTCGGCAGTAACTTGACGCTTTCGCGCCTCCTCCCGAACATTCGATTGGATGCTGGCCGCGAGCGGCCCAGGAGCGGCAACATAGGCGATGATGTGCGCAACGGGCTTGGCTGGCAGCTCTCGATCAGCATATCCCTGCATCGACGTCGTAATGCAGCCAGAAAGACCCGCGGCAATTGAAACTAGAACGAGTAACCTGAGCATGCCCTACCCCCCGGCCCTGGGCGTTATTGAACGAGGTAGGATACTACAATTTATGGGTGCAGAACAATGGCCTGCCCATGACCCGAAGCGTCACCTCGATTTGCGTACTGCTCTTAGTATTAAGCGTGCCGGCTAATTCGGCCATCGATCCTATGACCGGCCGATGGCATGTCGGCCGCGCTTCTGAAGACGTCGGTCAGTGGGAGAGAATTGGCTTCAAATCTGCGCGTCTCCCACTGCGAAATGCGGCGCAGATCAAAGTGGCCATCCAAACTAAGGGCCCCAGCGTGCAGGGCCTGATTCGGATTCCCGGCTCGCCAGCGTCCAATTTCGACACCGGCAGCGGCTTGACCTTCGTTGACCTAATTAACGTAGGCAATGGTAGCCCGGGCCATGCGGACATTGCTGCACTGGAAATTCTGTTCATTAAGACGGTGCGCGGACAATTCTACGAGGTGTTGGCGGTCGATTATGGCCATGAAACCAAACAATGAGCTGACCTAATAAGCTTGTGGCTTCATTCTATTTCTTTCGCCGCCCATGTTACGGTTGCTCCGGCAGTAGCCCGAATTTCCAAGCCCACCTTGTAGTCCTCCCTGTCGAGCTGTTCGTCAGCTTTCTTGAGCAGCCAGAGACTTCGGCGTTCAATCTCTCACCGTGCAGCCCGCACGGTGGAGGTGTCGATGAGCCAAGCATTAGTCGTTCACAAATCGCATCTGCCGAAGGCAGTTCTCGGACTTCGTGCTGCTCAATATGTCCGCATGTCTACCGACCGTCAGCAGTACTCTATTCAAAATCAAGCCGCAGCAATCGCAGCCTACGCGTACGCTCATAACCTCACGCTAGTCCGAACGTATAAGGACGAGGGAGAAAGCGGGCTGCTCATCAAGAATAGGGCAGGGCTCCTACAATTGCTGCAGGATGTCGAAAGCGGACAGACCGACTTTGGCCATCTCTTAGTGTATGACGTAAGTCGTTGGGGACGCTTCCAAGACGTCGACGAAAGCGCACACTATGAGTTCATGTGTAAGCGCGCCGGCATCAAGATCGCCTATTGCGCCGAGCAATTCGATAATGACGGCAGCATGCTGGCGAGTATCGTCAAGAACATCAAAAGGGTGATGGCGGCCGAGTACAGTCGTGAATTGTCGGCAAAGGTTTATGCGGGCCAGTGTCGATTCGCTCGGATCGGTTACAAGCCTGGCGGCAAGGTCGGTTACGGACTTGTACGCGAGCTTGTTGACGAAAAGGGCCAGGCTAAGGGAATAATGAGGAAGGGAGACCGCAAATATCTGACGACCGATCACATCCGTGTGCGTCCAGGCGATCCAAAGGAGATTGCCGTGGTCAGGTGGATATTTGATCGATTTCTAGAGGTGAAGTGCGAGACGGTCATTGCGTGGGAGCTGAACCAAGCAAAGGTACCCTCGAGGCCAGGCAAGCCGTGGACGCGGGTAATGGTTGGTGCCATTCTCAGAGATGAAAGCTACATCGGTAACCTCATCTTCAACCGGCGATCATGGAAGCTTCGTCAAACTCGCACGTACAATCCTCCCGAACAGTGGATCAGAAGCGAAGGTTGCATCGAGCCAATAGTCGATCGCGATATCTTTGTAGAAGCCAATAGATTCATTGAAGAGCGCCGTGTCGATCTCACGGAGGAGGAGATGCTTGTGCGCCTGCGCAAGACGCTCCTTAAAGAAGGGCGTCTCAGCATTAGCATTATCGATCGAACACCTGGCTTGCCCTGCGTAGCGACTTGCCAGACTCATTTCGGTAGCATGCGCAATCTCTATCGATTACTCGGCTACACCCCGAAGCGAAACTATGAATTTCTTGACTCGCGTCGGATTTGGTCCGAGCAGAAGACTTTACTTGCATCACGGATTAACGCGGCAATTAGAAAGGCCGGTGGCCGGGTGAGCACTGGAGGGTGGACTGACTCACTGCGAGTAAACGGAACGACATGCGTATCTGTGAGAGCAGCACGCTGGACGCCCGGGAAGATAGAGAGTCATTCTCCACATTGGACGATCCAGTGTGACGCACATGTACCCGCTGGGTGGATCGCTGCCATCAGGCTGTCCGAGCACAACCAAGCCGTACTTGATTACGTGTTGCTGCCAACGGACGGGAAAGTGAAGCGTACTATTAGATTCTCGGAAGCTGCTCGCGAACGGCGAGACATAACGTGCTTCAAGACGCCAGATGCACTTGTGCGAGCAATTACTCGCCGACTAGCCAAGAAAAGCCGTGCCGAGTCAGCCAAGCGAACGCCGCGGAACAGGCAACCGAAGCTAGGCCGGCTAAAAACCAAGAACGGCCGCGTGCGGCACTGATAGAACGTAGATACAGGAACGCCCCAAGAAACGTGCCGTAGTTCCTCCTGAAATCACCATTGAGCTTGGCGATCTTCGAAAGCTCTGAAGACGTGTCGTCGGTCACGGTGCTGGCTCCCTATGGCGACTACCAGCGCCCCATAAACCACTGTTTTGCCCGACGGCACAAGTCCTATTTCGGTAAAACAAAAACTATCGTGCCGAGATAGTTCAGAGCAAATTCAGCCACAGCAACCGATAATGCTCCCAAAACACGGAAGGTCATCAACCAGCTCGTCTAAATATCTCCATCGTGCAGCCAAAGCTGCATCCCATTCGCACGAACGGAGATATTATGGCTCGCAAGCCAATTCGATGGACAGATCCAGCTTCCAAACTCCCAAATCCAACGACCATCAAAGACCGGTTGATCGGCAACTATCCCTCACACCTTCGAGGGATGGCGACGAACCGCTTTGGCGGCAACAACCTACAGCACGAGCGCGGTCTCCGAGGTGGAACTTACGGGCCGGCAGGTCCAGCTCGCGTCTACAATGAAGAGCAGCGCAAACGGTGCGAGGCTGATCTCCGCGAACGTGGGGAGCTCTCATGAGCGGACACGTGTGGAAGCCTGCCGAACCCGGGGTGGTTCAGCCAAGAACGCTAAGGGATGAGCCAAAGGATTCCCTTCCCTCGCCACTACGAGAGCCGCCGCCTGAAGGTCGCAAGTCGTATCGCCGGCGCTTTCCCGACTCGTTGCCTACCGACGTCCTCGAATGGCTGCAGCTCAACAAGCCTCAGACCTACAAGGAGCTAATGGATTTGCGACGGGCCCTGTACGCCCGACGCACGACCGGAAAGTATCGAATCCGACTTGGCGGTCAGACATCACTTGGGCAGCAGAAAATCCGTTTGACCGGACCAGCCAGTGCTGTGCTCATTCTCAGCGATAAGGCCCGCCACCTCCTCCTACGCACATTGTGCAGATTGAGAAGGTCTGAACGCTGGCCGCCCATCCGATACTGATCGTGCTATCGGAGAGGATGCTGGTCGAAACGGGACTCGGCGGAGCGACCGGAAAATCTGGCGCATGGTCAGCTACTTGTCGATCTCCTTATGACAAAGACAAATAGTTCTTGCGAAACGAACCCGGAGGGTTTGTATTTGCTATCGCTTCTTCGCAGGCGCTGACATCGTTTAGCGCTTCGATCGCGGCAAAGCCGCAGTCAATGGAGAAGCGTTAAGTGGCAAAATTACAGAATGATCGTCGCCAGCAAGAACTGAATCTTGTGGAGACCTCCCTTTGCGAACTGACCGAGACTGACCGATCTGGAAATGAAGTGACCACCGGCAACTTTGGTCGCTTTCCGAAAGCTTGGAGGTGTCGTCCAAACCAATGGTTGACATTGGTGGGTGATAACTTGGCCAGGTCCCGTGCAAATTCGCGCGCAATTCTGATTGAGCTCTCGACCTACACCGAAGATTTTCCGATTGAGGAGTACGAGTCGTTTCATCAAGCACTTGGCCAGTTCGCCTTTGCCGTACGGGATCTGATGCGCCGTAACGACCTCCCTCGCGAAGTCGCGGTCGTCCACCGTCATGATAGCGGTTGGTTCTCTCGGATCTTGTATGAAGTGCCAAAAGGAGTTCGTACGAAGAGCGTCGTTTCTGCGCTCGCCGAATGTTGGCCCAGCCAGTACCGCTACCGCGTCTCGCCCGCTCTCTCGTGGAGAACGGAAGCAAGAAATCAGCTCTTTTGGGTCAATCTGGCACGTTGGGACTACTTAGTCTTCGCCCGAGACTACGAGAATCCGGACGGGATACTTCGGCAAGTGTTTGCTGAGGCCCAACGACTGTACGGCGCAAACGCGTGATGTCTTTGACTAGAGGCGACATGCGTCTACCCACGCCGAAGGCTGATACTATCGGAGTTACGAGGAATGTTCGGTGACCGACGGGACTATCGAAGCAGCGCGGAAGTGGCTTGCGGAGGTCGCGAGCGACTTCCGTGAACCGATTTTTGTTACGTGGCTGTTCAAGGATCGGCTCGCAGCACCACAAGGCGGCTTCATCGCGCAGAGCCCCGACATTGCGCGGAACGAAGTCAAGAGAGTGACAAATCGAATCGATCGCGCGGTTTTTGGGACTGCTGTGCAGCGGTATCAACGACGCGTCCGTCGCATTCCCATCTTGGAGTGCGGCGTTGATCGTGGATGGCACTGCCACATGATAATTGAGCGGCCGGAGTGGTTGCTGGAGGTTCGCTTCCGGAGCATCATCAATGAAGAATGGTCAAAGTCACCCTGGGCAGCCGGCCTTCACACTCGGTATGCTGATTCCGGGGCGCTCGATTACCTCACGAAGGAGCGCTCGAAGGGGAAACTGGACACATGGTCTGACGCCATCGTGACGGAGGCACTGGTATTGAACACTAAATAGTTCTGCATTCGTCCAGTAATTGTTGATGCAAGATCATCCCCGGAAAATGACGAGTGTCCCATCTCGAAACCAAGGATCAGAAGATCAGTTCTGAGCCTTATCTATAGTATTGACCCAAACAATCATCCGAATCGAATCAGGTAACGAAGAGCGACCATGAAGCCTTGTGGACAAGATCATTGGCGAATTTGAGCTCCTGCGGGGTGTGGCTGGAAATCTGGTTTACAGCTGCTTCCAGAGTATGCGCAGGGATGGCAGCGGCAATTATTGCCCGAATATTGAAATGACCCAGCGAACAGGTGTGATGGAAATGCAACGTATGGGAACGGTCGATCAACAATAAGACCTCGAGATCCATCATGACCACTAATTAGTAGGACGCTATGACGAAACCGATTGCTAGCCTGATTAAGTCTGAACTGGATTGGATGAAGGAGGCAAAGCGAGACTTTGGCGAGCTGCTAGTTGACCCTTATACGATTGCCGTAAGTCGCAATAATCCAGGCTTGAAACGGGTATTTGCTGAATCGGGTCTGGATGCAAAGGACCCAGACCATTGGAAATTATTGCTCGCAGCGGTCGTTGATATTGTCTATCGCCCACGCAAAGGTGGTCCAGGACGTCCGGTCAAGTGGACTGCGAAGCTCAATCACGCCCTCGTATTGGATGCCTACAAGCTGCGGGTAGAAGCCCCCCACAAATCGAATGAAGATATTGCTGCAGACCTTGCCGGTGAAACGTGGAAAGGTCACTGGGTCGACCGCGAGAGGCTTCAACGCCTTCTGAAGGACCTCAGGATCAAGCAGCGCGGCAACCTAGCGAAGATTAAGGATCATAGGACCTACAAGCTTGGTGCTCGCGGTCAGCTCAGCCGGGATATTGCCTGGGCGTTTTCAAAAGAAGGAAGAACCGAGCTCAAACGGCGTGCGGCACTGAAATCGCGTGATTGACAGCGAAATGTGAAACAAAGAGCGGGTGTCGTTTTCGCCGACAGACGCTGGCTCGGGATGATGGTGGGATCGCGTTGGCACCAATTCGGTGTCATCCATTAGGAGACCACCATGACGAGAACGAATTCGGACGGTAATCCGTCCTGGGTTACTCGACCCGTTGTGATCGACGCTGATTTTTCGAAAGAAGTCCCTTGGGCCTCGGTTCGATCGATTGGTTATTCGCACAATCTTCAGCTTTATGCGCCTATCCGCGTCTCTCATGTCTCGTACGCAGAACGGCCTCAGTACCTTTATGTCACTGGAGACGCGTCCCAGTCGATCCATGCGTTTTGGTTCGCGGATGAGCAGGGAGCTGGAGAGTTCGACATCATCAGCGGAGAGCTCAAGCACCTCGATTGCCATGGCTGCGATGTTTCGATCTCCGGGACGGAGTTGATCTTCAGCCCTCACCGGAGCGGCGGCGATCGCATGAAGATCGGTGGGCGACGGGATGTGCCTCGCAATTCAGAAGAATTGTTTGTCTCGGTTTTCGACACGCGCACCAGTGGCGGTGACGAATGACCGCTGCGGTGATTACATTTCCGAGATCTTATATTGCTCGCCCGCGAGAAGAGCTTGAGCTGTCGGCGCCACAGCTGGCAGCCTACGGGTCGTACATCACGTGCCAAGGAGACGAGGTAACGACTCCGTTTACGTGGGGGCGTGCTGTCCGCATGTTGATCATGATCAGCTCGGATCACACTAACTTGCTGAATCCGGTCATGGCAGATCCGGCGATTTGTCATCGAGCACTTGGTGGCTTTGCAATCGGGGTGGCACAGGCCGCTTTCGGTCTCCCGGTCGAACTGCTGCGCATGGTGGCACTTCTTGAGCCACAGCCTTACCTGACGCGAAGCTACTCGATATTGCTGGAGGCTCCGTTGCACTTGCCGATGGATTCGATCGTCAGAGTGGCTCGAGAGGCTTTTGCGGGCATTTTGAGTGAGCTTGGCGTTTATGAGGTTCAGGAGGGGGGTCTCGATCTGGTCTACTTGCTTGGGAAGGCTGCAGGCCCAGAGGAGCCCGAGGGGGAGTAGCGATCCGAGCCCTTGGGTGCCACAAAGCGTCCGAAGATTCTTGGGCGGGTAACGCGTCACAACTAGGGGACGGGGCTAAAGCTCCGTCCCCATTTCTTTGCCGATAAGCCGGCCAATTGGTCTCATCTCGACATTGTTGTGCGAAGGCACCGCCTAGTTTCGAATCCTCTGGAGCTGCCAGTTTGCATTCCGGATAACGTGATTAAGGTCAGTTAAATGCAGTTCGTCTCCTTCCACGAGGTCTGGATCGCATCTCTGGCCACAAGCTCCAGTAGAGGCATGACTTCGGGCGCTTTATCTTTCGGATTCTCCGGGCTCGTGAGCCTGAGGTGATGGCCAATTAATCTCAAATCAAAAGGACACCACTTAAGCAGATGATGCCCGCCGGCCGCCGCGATCTCCAGCGCGCGCTTGGCGCTTTCCTGGCCCTTGATGTCGCGCAGGTCGAGGGTCGAGGCGGCGGCCTCGTGCACCTTCGGCGTCGGCCGC
>Ga0214544_1006942_pt1 | contig 20390 bp, 14 predicted proteins | sample CNSS3metaG_FD_160074 | JGI IMG/M metagenome (GOLD analysis project Ga0214544, IMG submission 160074) | Root nodule microbial communities from cowpea collected in UCLA plant growth center, Los Angeles, California, USA - CNSS3 | ecosystem: Host-associated > Plants > Roots > Nodule | place: USA... | reverse complement strand
TGTGTATATATATATATATATATATATATATATATATATATATATATATATATATATATATATATATATATATATATATATATATATATATTTATTTATTTATTTTTATTTTTTTTTGGGTTTTATTTAGGAATAGCAAATATTTGTCCAATTATTCATCTCTATTTATTTGGTATCCGAAAATATATTCAGATATTCGTTGATACTCACAGAAATGTCTTTTAATTTTGTACAAAAAATTTAAAATTAATTCTTTAAAGTCTAAATTTTGGATAAAAATAATAATTTTAAAGCATAATTTAATGAAAATGGTATAATAAAATATTAGTGCAAGATAAATTTAAATAAATTAAATCATAAAGTATTAATTATATTTTTATTTAGTTGCTATTGTTATGATAATTTGAATATTGAGATAAATCAAAGACAATGAATTTGTTAGTGGTTTTGACATGTAACATTGTCTTTGTCTTGTCTTATAATATTAATAACATCTCATATCAAAAACCTAATACATATAATTTAAAATAAAATTAAAAATTATACAATTAACATGTAACATTCAATTAACATCGTTAATAATTTTTTAAAAAAATTTAATTAAGATACTCTTCGAAAATTAGAACACAATTAAAATATTTTTAAAAACAGCAATTAAATTAACATATATCTACCAACATGAGAATTATTCGATTAATTAAACTTATTTTCAATTAATTAAAAATTAATACTTTAGTTCTTATATTAAATATTTAACTGTTTTTTAATATTTTCTCATTTTAATTCAATCTTAATTCCGTTTAAAATCTCTATTATTTTTTTATGTCAAATTAATATTAATGTTCGATCGGTGGTATCACTCGTCAGATTTTTTAAATTTTTTTCTTTTTCTTTCAATTTTCTTTTGCTTATTTTTTTCTGAGTTTTCTTTTTTCATCTTTTTCTCCTCTGTCTTTCTCCCCATTATACCCCTCCGTCTCCTTTCTCCTCCACCTCAACTCGTATTCCTCTCTCTCAATTGTTTTTTTCTTCACTCTAATGCATTCAAGTCAAATCAATTTTCTCTGACTAAATTCTTCTTCATTGCTATTACATAAGGGTGTGTTTGGAAAGACTTTGAAAAAATAAATTCTATTTGATATGGAAAATTCAATTTTAGTTGATAGGGAAGTTAAGAGTTGTTTTCTTTTTATGTAAATTTTCCATCTACAATTAATTTTAAAAATTGATTTTGGATGTCTTCAAATAACTTATTAACATGAATTGATCTTAGAAATTAAGTGAAACCAAATATATACCGAATCTTCCATTTGTTTTTTTAAATTTCCATTATTAGTAAGAGATTTCCCTTGCCTTATAAAATCAAACAATTGGGTTTGTCGGAGGGTAATAGATGTAAATCTCCACCCATTGAAAGTTCAGAGTAGGAAATCCCACAAACAAGAAGTTATCGTTTCTTTTTGGTACGTCCATTTTTTTTTTTTTCTATTTTCGAATCCAATTAGCGTTTCTGCACCATTCGATTTAATCCTCTGTAAACACAATTCCAAGTTCAGTTCAATTGAAATAGCACTTTTTCTTAATAGCTCTAATTTGGGATTGCCGTTCAAATGGACGGCGACAAGTTCGATTCCTCAAAGCAGGAAGTGTTTTCGAGTGTGGACATTGGAGAGCTTCTAAGCAGTGATTCCATGAACAGTGTCATGGACTAGCTTCTCAAGGACACACTCCCTGCACACACACACACATGAAGGATAAAAAAAACACTTTAAAAAGAAACAGAAAGAATACACAAGTATTAATATTTTATAATTGTATGTTTTAACAATCAAGGAAAAAAAATTATTTTTAGTTTTGAAGTATTATTTAAAATTGGAAATAGTTTCTTGTTTGAAATCTATTTTATGTAACAAATGATATGTCACGTGATAAGAGAATATATGATTATAATCGAGAGTTAAAGGAGGATATGAAACAATCATATCCACACTGACTTAAAATAATGAGAGCATATTATTTTAATAATAAAATGCTTAATTATAAATAGAAATTTCATAGAGAGAATTCATCATTTAAAAACGCTTTATCTCTCTAAAAACTCTTCTCTAAGAGTCCTCTACCTTCTCTCTAAGGTATCTTACCATGTTCATCTGTTTGAAGATCGAAGACCACCTATATGATCCTCGCGACGAGATCTTGAAGTCCAATCGATCAACTTTTTTGTTTGAGTAAGTTGATTTTCAGCTCTTCTTTTGGTTGATTATTGTCCTTCTTTGTATGCGTCTCTCTTTGAGGTCACATGTGTCCTTTCAATCTTCTTTTTGGTTCTCTGTTAATCAATGATCATGGAGGTATGATATGATCATATTTATGGCCTTTCTATGTGTAGGTAGAGTACTCTATAACTTGGGAGAGTTATTGGTGTTGTTAGAGCCAGTCAAGCAATTTCTCTAGGTAAGAGAAGCTAGTAACTATCTGTGTGTATGAATTTATAATATTGATTTTTGGTACCTAATTAAATATTGCAATTGTTTGATGAATCTGAACCAATATGTATGATTTGGTGTAAACTGGTGTGTTGTATATTTGACTTGATGCTTTGTTTGATCCAGTTGAATTGAGAAACTTAGATTCTGATCAATTGCACGAATTGATACTCTTTTCATGTGTTAAAACTGTTTTGAACCAAATCACAAAGAAAGGAATATCAATTTGGGCACTTAATCATGTTTGAGATCACCCAATTACAGAACATTCATATGTTGTGGACTAATATGGCGCTGAGCAGTATCCCCCACCGTTGAGATTCACTTTTTGGGCATTCATGGGCGCTAAGCGACATCAAGGTAGCATTGAGTGTGAGTGACTACTACAGTGCGGGAACCACAGTAGGGTGTGCTGTGAAGGTAGGTGGTGCGGGAACCACAGTAGGGTGTGGTGTGGAGGTAGGTGGTGTGAGTACCATGGTAGGATCTAGTGTGAGTACCACAATAGGGTGTGGTGACGGAATGGATGTAGATGGTGTGGTAACCCCGGCAAGGTGTGGTGTGCGTACCCCAGCAAGTGATGGTGCCTGAATGGGCGCACTCTGTGGTATTTGGCCAGGAAGTGGATAGAAACTACCTAGACAAGTTTAAAATGACTTAAGAAAACTTAATCCTAACACACAAACTGTCTTCGAACAGATTTACACAAAATCACTACCTAAAACCAAGACTAGTCTACTAAATTAAGTATTTTCTATGTGCATGTACTACCCTAACCTATGCAACTTTAATCTAACTATCCACACAAGTTTCTAATGCCAAAACATGGCTACAAAGGAACTCAAACGACTAAAATCAACAACAACTCGAAATCTAGGTCTTTAACACCTAAAACTACCACTAAACTAGGCTAAAAGTGCAAAAATTTAGAAATTAAGTACACTAGGGCATATAACTATTATAAAACTAATTGAACAAGTTCTAATTAACAGAAGAAAGGTGGAGAAAACATCACAACTCAGAATTAACAAAGTAATTCGAGTTTGCCTAGTCAAAACTCAAAAAATGAATTAGAAATTGGCCAAAATGAGCTAAGGCTACCAAATTAGTAAGGGAAATGTTAAGCAATGATGCAAACACAATCTAATTTGTATAAGAATGATGAAAACTTAGGCCAAAGTGAGGAATAAGATGGCACAGGAAAATTCATATGTGGAGGCTAACTTTATGCATAACTAGTCTACCACTCATAACTTAGTTAATGTTTTTCTCATTGAATTAGAGTGACTAACTTTGTGGCTTAGTTTGATGCAGAAACAATGATCCCATGGCAGAAAATGCAGTTGAAACAGTGGCCTAAATAAGCACTAAATTGGATGAAAAGTTGCTAAGTTGACCAAGCGTTGACTTTTTGCATTTTTGCTCTAATATGATAACTATGAAAACTGGTAAAAACAGCACAAGAACCTACTCAACAAGCTTAAAATGACAAAAGGAACCTAAGAAATAACTCAAAACTGAAATCCTACCTAAAACTCAAAGTTTCACTACCTAAAACCTCTAAAAAGACACTAAAACTAGGCTAAAAACTATGGTTATGCTAAATCATGGGTAGAAGTGAATAGAAACTACCTAGACAAGTTTAAAATGACTTAAGAAAACTTAATCCTAACACACAAACTGCCTCCGAACAGATTTACACAAAATCACTACCTAAAACCAAGACTAGTCTACTAAATTAAGTATTTTCTATGTGCATGTACTACCCTAACCTATGCAACTTTAATCTAACTATCCACACAAGTTTCTAATGCCAAAACATGACTACAAAGGAACTCACACGACTAAAATCAACAACAACTCGAAATCTAGGTCCTTAACACCTAAAACTACCACTAAAATAGGCTAAAAGTGCAAAAATTTAGAAATTAAGTACACTAGTGCATATAACTATTATAAACTAATTGGACAAGTTCTAATTAACAGAAGAAAGGTGGAGAAAACATCACAACTCAGAATTAACAAGGTAATTCGAGTTTGCCTAGTCAAAACCCTAATGGCCAATTGAAAGGACCAAAAACAAAACCAAAAAAAATATGATAAATAACGAATGAAGATGCTAGCTAGCTAAATCAGATCATTAATTCCAATCACAAACATATCAAAATTCACTACTTTTCACGTTCAAGTTTTCCATTCACCAAAACAATGCAGTCCAAAATACATGCATCTATATACATTAGTTAGTTAAAATGAAGTCTATCTAAACAATTATTAAAGATTGGTGATGATAATTATCATAAAATTAAGCTTCAAACTAGCAGCACATGCTCTATCATTCAATTCCATTCAATTCGGATGCACTGCAATAGGAAGAAAAATGAAAGGAAAACGGGTGTTACCTCCACGACAACCCAGCAGCACCAAAGCCAGTGGTTCCCCCCACGGTCAGAGCACCTCGACGGACGAAATCCTTAACGGCCGGAGCAGCACCAAACAGAGCACCCTCACTCACGCGGAAGCCCAATTCAAATTCCTCTCGCTACAAAAATGGAAGCAACTATCAGAAAAAAAATAATGGGTAAGGATGAATTAAAAGCTTGGATTATTCCTCGAGCAACAAAACCCTTACCCTGCTTCTCTATCGACGTCAGAGCGGATCCCCAAACTCGAACTCAAGCCACCGAAAGCGTTACTGGAAGGAGGCCGTCACGACGACGATTGGGAGTGGGATTGCGACAGCAGTGGCAGCAGCAATGGGCGGCAACAGCAGCGGCGACTTCAATAATGTGTTTGGAGAAGAAAAACCGAGTTTTGCAGTGGGGGAGGGCAGCGACACCGGGAGAAGGCCGTTACGGCGAAGATTGGAAGTGGCACGGCGGCGGTTCAGAGTGGCGGTAACAGCGACAACGCGAGCGGCGCGTTCTCAGTGATGCGTTTTGGAGGAGACGAGTTTTACGAAATGAGGGGAAAGGGTTTCTGATTTTTTAAAGTTTAATCCGTGAACTTACCGACGGACTAATCCGTCAGTAATCCGTCGATAATTGCATGAAAACTTTACCGACGGATAAATCCGTCGCCAGGTGTCTCGTGTGTTATTACCGACGGACAAATCCATCGGTATTTTTCCCGCTTAAGTTTCGTCGCTAAATCCGTCGGAAAATTAGTTACAGACGAATAAATATCCGTCGGTATTTGTCCGTCGGTAATTAACAGATTTCTTGTAGTGTAAGTGCCAGTTTTTGCGAGACAAATAGCGCTGCTAGATGCCCTGTTTTGCCTTTTGTCTTGAATAACTATTTTTGGATGTTATGTGGATGATGCGAAGCATATTTATGGTTTTCATTATTATAAATTGAAGGGAATATGATGTTATGAGAATTTATGATGATGTTTAAAGAGTTTGAAGGAAAATTCTTTCTGATGATATTATTAATGTAAGCCTTGATATAAGAGATGTCAGGATGAACTCTCTAATAATCATTCACACTTAAATAAAGTAAAATTAATTATGTGGTGAGAGTCGTAGGAGATCTTAGTTTTTTTACTTGTTCTTTAATCCTACGGGTAAAAGTGATTAATCTTGTGTGTGGTTGGGTGATAACTCCTTGATGCTAGACTTTGCAGAGTCTAGGAACCATGTGCACACCTCTAGTTGGTGGATTTTGATCAAACATTTTGGAGGGACTAAAATAATTCTTTGATCATTAGATTGGATCATTAGTATAATTAAAAATGGCACATCTAACTAAACAATTGAATCATTAGATTGAATCATTAGCATAATGCTTCAAAATATGTGAAGAAGTAGAATTTATCTTCTTTTCATCTTCATGAATAAATTTCATTTATCACTTTTGAACAATAAATCTATTTTATTCTTCATCAATATACCTATTTTAAAAAAATATATATTAAAAATTAATTTATCATAATCTAATAAAAAATTTGGAAGACGTAATTATTAACAAAATTATAGTTAAGTCACAATCAAAAAACAGTTATGCAAAAACACATAATACATTATTTTTTCTTCTATATTCATGAAAAGTGAATATATAAGATACTCATAAGATAAAAAACAATTTTAACTATTAAACTAATATTTCATTATCAAGTGAGACAATGAAGTTACATTTTTTTTCTTCAAGGAAGGAAGATAAAAAATGAGAAATGAAAGCAAAAATAATGACTTTGTGTCTAACTTCATTTTTTTTTCTTTGAAAACAAAAAGAAAACATATGAGAGTGAGAGATAGGACAATTTGTGAAAAACTAAAAAAACAATGAGAAAAAAAAATATGTTAATAAATATTTGCTTTAATTACTCTTTTAGTTTGTGTTTTCAACCAAAAATGTTAAGTTGGTCCTCCAACTGTTTTTAGTCTCAATTTGGTTCTAATATTTGAAAAATTATGCAATTTGATCTTTTTTGTTCAATTTCTTGAAATGGATCAATTATTTTTCATTAAGATTGAAGTTGTTGATAAGGATGATTTGCTTTGTTGGTGTAATTAACATAACCCTAATGTCAACTTTGATGAAAAATTTTGTATCCACTTTAATAAATTTAACAAAAAATATCAAATTACATCATTTTTTTAAAAGTTATAACCAAATTGAGACTAGAGAAAAGTGGAGGACCAACTTGATATTTAAAAAAAATAGAAACCAAAAGAATAATTAAACCTAAATATTTTTATTCTTTATTATATTTAATTTTATATTTTATTATCTATTAACATTAAATGTTGTGCTTTATAAAAGAAATAAAGAGACACAATTTATTTTTCATCAATTTCTAAAGTATACTACCTATAATTTAAAAAAAAAAACAATTTTTTTTAAAAATTTCAAAAATATATATAGTTTAAAAAAAATTCAAAAACATTTGGGAGGCCATGGCCCCCTTGCCCCTAAGATGATCCACTAATCACATGTATCTAGATAATTGAGTTCAATGTCAAATGTTATATGTGTATAAACATGTATAAACATGTATTATATTTATGCTTGTGTGAATGACTTACTTTATTCCAATTAACTTTCTTTGTATACTACTTTATTTTGGTGTTTTTGTATTGTTTGGTTTGTTTTGTTTTCTTTTGTCATGATCATTTAATTATGTGAGCTAAGAAAGATACGGGTGACCATACTCCTTTAATGAAAAAAAGTGAGACTATTAAATAGTGTTTAAATTTCTTGAAATTGTGTAGAAATAAGTTAATCTTTTAAAAGAATTTCAATTGATTTTGTGTCAAGTTTACATATGTTTTATTTCTCCTAGTTATTTCTTTCAATAACTATATTAATATTTTATATGATAATAACTATCTATTTTTTTTCAAATATCTGATGTTTTATTTAATAGTTTATATTAAATGGGATGTTGGTCAAAGTATTCATGTTTATTAAAAATTAATGTTTTTTTACCATTATTTTATTAGCAAAATGACAAAATGACACTAGAATATATATGAAAAAAACTTAAATAATGAAATATATAAATATTGATATGTAATGATAAAACGCGTAAAAACTTAAACGACAGTGAAATTTACAAACTCAGGAAAATTATATAGTAAAACATGTTAGCAATACATTTCCAAACAAAAACGATTTAATAGAAGGACCCACGAAGTCTTCAATCGCTCAAGACTATAAAATAAAGTCACTAAACTAATTTAAATTTATTAAAACGATTATTTTTTAAAATCTAAATAAAGTATAGCTAATTTAATTTTTATATTTGTCTTTTAAGAAAAATAAATTTAGCTTTTCAATTCTATATACCTAAATCACTTGATTAAGAGATTATGTATTTAAAACTTTAATATTTAAATTCTACACTTTTTTTTTTTAATTCAATTGCTCTATTTTTTATTTGATTGAAAAGTGTACCGGGATCTTTTCACTGTTTGGAGACAGGTAAGGTACAAAGAAAGTTGGGATTATTGTGTTTTGTCGAAGAAAAATTAAAGAGTGAACAGGTAAAAGTGGTTGATAATGTCACGTGTATTTATTTGGGTTATTTATGTCCCTTTGATACAGTTTTTTATATAGTTAAATTGTTTTACATAATAATAGAATAATTTATCTATAACTGTGTTTAGTATTTTACTAATTTATGAATTTTATATTTTGTTTTCTTTTCGCCTGGATTATATTAGGCTTAAATATACATTTGGTCCCTATTTTTGTTAATTTTATTCAATTTGGTCCCTATTTTCGTTTTATGTTCAATTAGGTCTTCATTTTCGTCAAATTGTGGTCAATTTGGTCATTTTCACTAATGGTGTTTAAATAGTTAACGTTTTTGAATAGTACATGCAACGTGTCAGCTCCTGGTTTTTTTAATTTTTTTTAATTTTTTTTTTAATTTCAAAAAAAGTGTCCACATGTCAAGTCACAATTGTGTCACGTGTCAATGCTAGTGTCACGTGTCAGTTTCTGGTAGTATTATTTTTTTTGTTCAATTTAGTCCCTATATTCGTTATTTTTTTTCAATTCAGTCCCTATATTCGTTATTTTTATTTAATTTAGTCCAAAATTTTGTTAAAATAGAACCATTTAGTTTTTAAAATTGACATTATTATTACTTATTTTTTAAATTTAATTATAAATTATAATATTTAATTATTAATTGAATATAATTCTTAGATTCAATTGTTAAATAAAATATAATTATTTGAATATTATTAAAAATTTTAAAATATATATTAACATTTGTAAAATTTACATTTACATTTAAATTTAAAATATTTAATATTTTTATTGCATATTATATATTAAAATCTAAAATATTTTATATGTAAATGTTAATTTTACAAATATTACTTTATTTTTCTAAAATATTTTGAATATTTAAAATATTTTTATATATCAATTTTAAAAATATTTTAGAATATAAATATTAAAAAAAATTAATATTTATATTCTTATAATATTTTAAATAATTATATTCTATTTAGAAATTAAATATAAGAATTTATTCAATTTATAATTAAATTTAATAATTTATAATTGAATTTAAAAAATAATAATTTTAAAGGTCAATTTTAGAAAAGATATTAATATAATTTGTATAAAAGATATTAAATTTCGTCTCAATTTGAAAAGGAAAAAATTGATTTATTTTAATAAAAATTGGGACTAAATTGAACAAAAATAACGAATATAGGAACTAAATTGAACAAAAATAATAATACTGCCACAAACTGACATGTGACACATGTATTGACACGTGGCACAATTGTGACTTTACATGTGGACCATTTTTTTGAAGTTAAAAAAAATTAAAAAAATTAAAAAAATTAAAAAAAATTTAAAAAAAATTTTAAAAAATTTTAAATTTTTTTTAAAAACCAGGAGTTGACACGTGGCATGTACTGTTAAAAAAACGTTAACTATTTAAACACTGTTAGTGAAAAGGACCAAATTGACTACAATTTAACGAAAATGAGGACCTAATTGAACATAAAACGAAAATAGGGACCAAATTGAATAAAATCAATAAAAATAAGGACCAAATGTATATTTAAGCCATTATATTAAATATTTACTTTACATATAAAATATTTATTACCGATAAATATTTTTGTATTATATTAAAATTAACTACGGTATATATAATTTGGACTTTTAATTAATTATGGTATATTAAAATTAACTATAGTATATTAAAATTAATTATGGTACATGACAAGTGTCAAACTGTGAAATTTTTAATTTTTTTTTGTAAATATTATAACCTGTCACGTGTCAGTTTACTGTCGTGTCACGTGACAGTTTACAATCATGACACATGACAATAGTAATAGTTGTTTTCAATTTAGTCCTCTATTTAAATTTTATATTTAATTTGGTACCTCAAATCTTTAAAACGATCCAATTTAAGACCAAATTAGTAAATAAGCTTAATTACAATTTATATATACATGTTACAATAACTTTTTTTATTATATACATCAAATCATTTCACCTAAATATTTAAATTATTTTATTTTTTACATTTGTTACCTTTGTAGTATTTTACACCTGAAATTTTTTACACTTGTAAAAAATAAAATAATTTGAATATCTAGGTGTAGTGATTTGATATATAAATTCAAAAAAAATATTTTAATATGTATATATAAGTTATAATTAAACTTAGTTACTAATTTGGTCTCAAATTGAAAAGGATAAAATTGGATCGTTTTAAAGAATTGGTGTATTAAATTGAATCAAAAATTTAAATAGAAGACTAAATTGAAAACAACGATTATCACGGCCACATATCATGATTGTAAACTACTACGTTACACGACGGTAAAGTGAGACGTGACATTTTTTTTTTATTTTTTAAATTAAAAAAATTAAAAAATTAAAAATTTCACGGCTTGATAGGTGTCTCTTTTGGGCACGGTGTTAATTCCAACTTAACAAAGATGACCAAATTAAATTATTTTAAATAATTGAGATACTAAATTGAACAAACAAAAAATATGTGGACCAAATCGAACTTAACCAAAAATTAGGATGCCGAATCAATAATTATGCCTTAATTTTTATATAAAATTTATAATGATATTTTTGTTAAAATTTAAATTTTTATTAAATATTTTTTGTTTAAGGTTACAATTAGTTTAAAATTAGGAAAAAAAATTTAAGGTTGAAAATTAACGTCATTTATCTAAATTTTAGAATGAAATTAATATTAAAAAATTGACAGGTCATACTCTCTCTACAAAAATGCAAAAGTTTTACAATAAAATTCACAATATGAATCTCTCCAAACCCAAATTTGTGACCCATGTGGTGGACAATCAGCATCCTTAAAAATCTAGATCACATTTGTACATAATCAATCACTAGGATCTTACCAAAATACGAATGGTAAGATTTTAAGCACAAAAATTTGAATATTCTGTTTACACGAAAAATTTCAGAAGAAAAGCAAATGGGCACAAGAGACAAAAACAAGTACCCATCACCTAACCGGAGCCAAACATACAGCCTCATCAAAGAAAATAAAGCAGAACCATTCATCCCCTTCAATTACCAATTGTGCTACGAAACGGCACCGTTTTTGTCCCCAAGCTAAAGTGTCACCAACACTTTCGCATGGAGTGATGACAGTTTCACAACAGCAACGTTCCACTTCTCCTTATAAAAAACAAACACATCTTAAGCACTTCCCAAAGCTCGAACAATCGACCAAACAAACTCTTGTTCAATTCTCGTACCGGGATAACCATATCCCACTTCACTGACCCAACCACACAAACAAACACAATGTTTTCGTTAAGATTCCCTGTTCCACTCGTGAACTCGCCTTCTTCTTCTTCTCCTTCTCCTTCTTTTCACTCTCACTCTTATTATCCTCCTTGTCACCGTTCCCAAACACAAGGACTTGCCATCACTAAACGCGGTTCGGTCGCTGCCCCTGCCCGCGTGGCGCTTCGCGATGATGCAGGCGACGGAACCTCACTCGCCGGAGAGTCGCCGGAGCCATGGCCGGAGGAGCTGTCACCGGAGCTGATGCCGAAGCACGTGGCGGTTATTATGGACGGGAATGGGAGGTGGGCGAAGTTGAAGGGTCTGGCGCCGTCGGCGGGGCACCAGGCGGGGGTGGAGTCGCTGAGGCGGTTGGTGAGGCTGTGCTGCAGTTGGGGGATTAAGGTTCTGACGGTTTTCGCGTTCTCCACGGATAACTGGGTTCGACCCAAGGTCATTAATGTCTTTTCATATACGACACGACACGTTTTAATAATGTGTCTAATGTGGTTTTACTGAAAGTTGCACGATGGTGGTGCAGGTGGAGGTAGATTTCTTGCTGAGACTGTTTGAAAGAACCATAAATTCTGAAATCGATGCTTTTAAGAGGTACTGTACTAACTCAACCACTGAATTGCTTTACCATTATTTAGGAGGTAGAAAAATGAATTTTTCTATGGTTTAAAATTAATTATAATTTTTTTTTCCTTTTAGTTTGTCGTTAAGTTAATTATAGTTTGTACGGAAATTTATTTCAAAAATATAAAAGTCAATTGTGAAGATAGTACAAAACTATACTTAGATAAAAAAAATGGGGAAAACATTGTATTTATATTTTAGATTGACATTAAAATAATTCAATTTGCATTTAAGACTGAAATTCGAAATGTTAGGTCGAACCATTTGAAAATTTTAATGTTGGTTCGTGAACTAATTTTTGACTTCGGTATTTTATCATGTATTTTTTTTTTAAAATTGAGTTCCTATAAATTAAAGTTCTATATAAATTGTCATTTTTTTTTCAGTTTGTAACTAACATAAATTTTGTTAATATGGATTTATACGATAACATATATCATTATTTTTTATTTAATATATTAGTTTGGAAGTATTTCTATTTATAATTTTTGTAACACGTTAGTTTAAATTATATTATTTCTTAGCTATTAAATTAAATGAATAAGTATTTAAATATTTTTTAAGATATTAAATAAATAATTTAAAATATTATATATACTTTATAATATAAAATATAAATAAATATTTTTAATAATTTTGATAATTCATAAAATAATAAATTAATTTTTTTAGAATTATATATAATTTCTATGACAGATTTACCAGACATTAGATATAATTATACATTATTGTGTTTCTATTTTATTATTATCATAGAATATTCTCTTTTTTTACCTTATCATATCTTAACATTTTTTTTTCATATCATGTTTTTTTAAATTAGTTTTAAAAGTATGTCAAAGAATGACTTAGAAGAATAAATATAATAGTGCGGACAAAATATAAATAAATATTTGTTTAAAGAATAAAATGTAATCATAAGTATTCCAAAGATAAAAAGACTATTAAAACTATATGCATGTTGTTAGAATGTGAGATTTTTAAAGAATTTAAAATTGTAAAATATTACAGTAGTAACTTATTTACTAAAATTATATAATTTTAAATTACGAATAATAATTAAGAATTTGAAATTATTTTAATTTTTCTATAAATGTGAGTACGGTGGTTGCTTTCAGTTGACAAGTGGGGGAATTGTTTTTCATTGACATTACTTGTATTATGTAATAACAATTTTTGTATTTAATAATAATTAAAATATTTTATTCAAATAAAAAATAAAAAATGAGTATATTTACACTTTATTTGTCTAAATGAAATATTTCAAAAATTACACAATTTGAAATTATAAAAAGTAATATATTCAAAAAAATTGTATTTCTATCTCAACATAAAATTTAATAAAATTATTATTATTTTGTTGGAAAACTTAACAAGTGTCACTGTAGAACTTAAAATTATTTTAGCACAGAGGGTTCTATTTTGTATTTTTCCAAGTTTTGCTTTGCGATTCGTATCTCCTTTGCTTTCCTCTTTCTAGACTCTTCGTCTGAATGAGACATCACGTTACAAACTCACAACCACCATAATCTTTTGATAAGACCTTCATTCTAAGATCACAAACTTATGATCATAATCCATTTTTTCTCTTCCTTCTTGTTTTAACATGCTAACATTTATATCCACACTTATCAATAAGTGTTGAATTAACAATAAAACAAAATTATATACTCCTCACCTGATTCAATAGTTTTTGCTGACTTGACAGGGAAGGAATTCGAATATCCGTGATCGGAGATTCATCAAAGTTGCCGGAGTCTCTGCAGAAACTGATAGCAGGAGCAGAAGAGGATACGAAGCAGAATTCAAGACTGCAACTGATTGTGGCAGTGAGCTACAGTGGAAAATACGACGTCGTGCAAGCATGTAGAAGTGTGGCCCAGAAAGTGAAAGATGGTGAGCTTTATGTGGATGACATCAATGAAAACATAATTGAACAGGAACTGGAAACTAACTGCACTGAGTTTCCATACCCTGATCTTCTGATAAGAACCAGTGGTGAGCTTAGAGTGAGTAACTTCTTGTTGTGGCAATTGGCCTACACAGAACTTTACTTTAACAGAGATCTATGGCCAGATTTCGGAAAGGATGAGTTTGTGCATGCGTTGAGTTCATTTCAGCAGAGACAGAGACGCTATGGTGGACGAAACTCATCAACCATTCATACCTCTTCTTCATAACATATAGATTTTTAGATTTTAAACAATCCTGAAGTATTGCAAGTTGGCTTCTTATAAATGCCACCATTAAGGCTTAAGAAAGCAGCATGAAAAGATAGTTATACTTTTTATATTCATCAACAAACTAATAAAGAGGCATTAAGAAAAGAGATAAATGTTAATGTAGAGTTATTATTGTCTTAAAATATTCTAATATTTACTTTTTCTTTGTTTCTTTTCTCTTATCTTATCACTATTTTTTCTTTTTCTTTTCGTCCTAAGAGAACAGTGTGACTGATATTAACATGAACTAATGGAAACACTTTTTTATAGGCAAGTTTTTATTACGTAATTGAAATAATAACTATCATAACAAAAATAATTATTGAAATTAAGAAAATAATTTCTATATTTTTTATTACACATTGTATATACTAATGTCATTATAAAATATTAGCGTACACATAAATAAGCGATGACACTTGTGTGTATGTATTTTGTAAATATACGTGATATTATATTAGTATGTGATGATAATGTAATGTTCTTAAATTATAATATATAAAATAAAATTATATTTATTAAAAATAAAATGAAATATATCAGAAAAGATGAAAGAATAACTATTAATAAATAGAGAAAAAGAAAAGAGCAAAAATAGACGATTTTAATTGTAAAAATAACAGTCAATTTTTAAAAATTTTATAAATAATTATATTTTAAAAAATAAAATTGATATTTTGAAATGTGGACACAAAAGATGAAATCTTTTTGTATATTATTATATATTAATGAAAACACATATACTACGTGCAAAATATGTTTTCATTCTTTTTTGTGATGATAAAAAATAATAAAAATATAATTATAAAAGTAAACATAGTATTAAATTGTGTTTATTCTTTTGAAAAAGTCATGAATTGTAACAAGTATATTAAAATATTGTTGGGTATCAGACATACAGCACAAGAACAAGCACACTGTAAATAATTTAACACATAATCATACAAAGTTTTGTTATATTTTTTAGAAGTTTCTTACTAAGATTATTTAATTATGAACGATGAGGATATTGTTTCGGGTGTAGGGACCAAGAGCCTACTAAAGAACCTCTTTAAGCTTACTCCACTTCTCACTACAGTTGTAACTTCTTCTCCAAGAAAATCCACTCATTTGCTCGATCGGCTGGGCAGACGATCGAGGTACCTGTCTAAAAGGCTCCGATGCTTAAGTCAGTAATGAACCGATCGGTATATCAGTGTAACTTCTGTAATAAATGCGAATTTAAAATCTTCACCAACCTACCTTTGGGCCCTATTTATAGTTTTCGGTGTGGGCCTGTGATTAGGGTTCCTTAATCACAGCCCAATGATCCTCTAATCAAGATTACTAACTCGTTTAACGTTAATTAATCCGATTAACTGGTTGTTTGACAATGCGACCAATGGCCGCTTGACTGGGCTAGTTATGTCCTGTTTTTAATAAGTGAATAATTCGTGTATGGCTAGTCGACCGATGGATGCATGTGAAGGACTACGCGAATCTAAAGAGATTGATCGACCGATCGACCCGATGGTGGGTCAACTGATTGTCCTTTATTAGGTTAAGGTGCTGTTCGTGTGGGGCCGATCGACCGATGTTCCATTGGGGATCAGAATGTCACTCGTTTGTGCGTTACCGATTGACCGATGGTCCTATACAACTTATTCACCAGACCGTTCGACCGATGGTTTCTTAATGCGATGTGGTTTGTTTGTAGAACCGATTGACCGATGATCCTACACAATTTATTCACCAGGTCGTTCGACCGATGGCTATGTTTTATATACGAGTTTTTCCAACCTTGTCCGATGGACCTGAGGACTGGCTTTGGCCGATTGACCGATGGGACATACAGTACAGATATGTTAGTCTTTGCACTAAGCTTATGTTTTGGATTACATTTGAAATGAATGTGGAAAGATAGAAGTTGTTTGGATCAAGGTATTTGTAGGATAGGCGGGCGCATATGGATGGAGAGGGATGTGCTGTTTCGACATTCTTAGAGATTGAAGAGATTGCAAGTGGATGAACCGTTGAACATCATGCAAAGATAAGAATAACCTTGGGTGACCTCTTTTCTTGCCCTTATTTATGACTGTTTCATTGTGTAAAGATGAGAACATGGTGATTTAGTTTTTAGTTTCTCACTGCTTTTTGGCTAAATAATGCATAAATTAGGTTAATTTGTAAATAATGTTGAAAACATACTTATTTAACAATATCAACCATAATAATAATAATTATATTAATAATATGATTATCCTTTTTATCTTTTATTCATTTCAACCAAAAGGGTAAAATAGTATTTTACATATTTTATCTACTAAAACATTTTTTTATATATCACATCAATCAAATTATCCGTCCCTTAAAACAAACGACTTTATCATCTCTTGTCCATCTTCTCAAATCCATCCACTCACTCTCTCTCAAATCATTTTCCTAATCCAAACACACTCTCGGTGTCCTTGCTAAGTGTCATTGTCTTAATTTTAATTTAGTCTCCACATATGACTATTTGTTTCAATTTAGTCCCCACATATGTTTATTTGTTTCAATTTAGTCTCACTCTATTTGTTTCAATTTAGTTTGAATATTTTTTTTTCAAAATATAGAAATATTGTATTTCTTTTAACACAAAAGTTATTATTTATATAAATGTTATATTGATATTTGTTATTAAAAATTACTTACAAAATTAAGTATTGATATTTATATTAAAGTTCAGTTGTAAAAGTCATGAATAACAAAACATGGATTAACAATTAAAAAAAATTGTAATATGTTATGACGTCATTTTGAATAAAAAAAATGAGTATTATTGAAATTGTTATAGTCATGTTTTGTTACTTATGACTTTTACTATTAAATTTTAATATATATATATATATATATATATATATATATATATATGATTAATTTTGTAAGTCATTTTTAATAACAACTATCGGTGTATCATTACAAAGTAAAATTTATAAATTCTTAAAATTTTTTAAAGATATAAAAATTACTAATGATTTCAATTTCAATATTTTTTTTCTAAATTAAGATACATATTACAAAATTTGAAATTCAAAATATAAATTATTAAAATTTGAATTTAAAATTCAAAATATAAATTATTAAAATTTGAATTTAAAATTCAAAATTGTAAAACAACTATAAAAATATGCATAATCATATATGGGAACAAAGTTTAAATTTAAAATTCAAAATCTAAAAAAAACTATGAAAGAATGACTCTAATAGATGAGTCCACCAAATATCTAACTTTTGTATTTTTGTAGAGTATACTCTTTATATTTTTTCTGCATGGTCTATATTTTATAATTTTCGATCATTTACTATTTATATTTTATTTGCATTGTCTAACATTTGTATTTTCAAAGAATCTACTATTTACATTTATATGTACGATCTATCATTTGTAGTTTTATATGGTCTACCTTTTCCAGTTTTTGTATTGTCTAACTTTTGTATTTTTATTAAGTCTACTTAACAATTTTTATATTGTTCATAATTTTTATTATCAAGAATCTACTATTACATTTTCCTACATTCTCTACTCAATAAATTATTTAAAATTAAATTTATTTCTTAATTTTAATTAACTCAAGCTTAATATATTATTTAAAATAAAAAAGATATAAAATAACTTAAATACATTTTTATTATAAAATTAATTAAAAAGTATTAATTTTATAAAATAAAATATTTATATTAAATTTAATTATCCTTTTATAATTTTAAATTAACGTAATAAATATACTATAATTTTAAATGTTAAAATCTTGTGCGTTGCACGGATATAAATACTAGTTTATATAAATAATAAATTTGGTCTTAAGTGAGAGATAATATTTCTCTATTTTGTAAAAAAATATTCGGACAAAATTGAAACAAATAGAGTGAGACTAAATTGAAACAAATAAATATATGTGGAGACTAAATTAAAACAAATAGATATACGTAAGGACTAAATTAAAATTAAGATAATGACACTTGGGGGACACTAACTTGTCACGTGACACTAACAATACCACAGGTCACACTAAAGATATGACACGTGGCAATTTATTTTTTAAATTAAAAAAAAAAACTAACATGTGACACGCTGTTAACGGTGTTAATAATATTTTTTGAAAGGATCTAATTGAAATATTTTTTCAAAATTTAGGACGAAATTAAAACTTGTTTAAAATTGAGTACCAAACTGAAACTTCCGAATGAAACTGAGTACTCTAAACCTTAATTAAGCCTTAATTAAACACTAAACCTAAGTAAATGAGTTATTCATTTACAAATTTATACCTAATTGATTAGTGTTGCATTCATCAATTTAGAAGATATCTAATTGATAATTTAATTAGAGTAAATAATTAATTTGTTTTTTCTTCTCCATTTATTCTTATTTCTAATTCTATTGCTTTTAATTTTGTTTTGGTTATATTTAATTGTGTGCTTAATTATGTTAATTTTTATAACAATTTTCCTTATTTTCCAATATGTGTTTGATCAATTGCGGGTTTCATCTAAATAATTTTTATTTACCCCGTGTAAATAAGTTTAAGTTTTTTTAACAGTTGAAGCATGACTCTTGTGTTGGTTGGGTGTGCGTGATTAAATGATATCCAATACGAACCATTTTTAACCTTCTCCATGTTATCCTTCAAAAATTTAAAAATCAAGTTCTTCAAATACCTAGTTTTTGTCATGATGTAAACATACTTTTGGTTTTTTTTTCCCTCTTTGAAAACAAACACCTAGCTTGCAACTAAGAAACAACTAAGTACAGGGTGAGAATTATTCTTGAAGATAGGCTAACGAGTACTAGTAAAGAGACAATGTCATGCTTATTTTTCTAGAACATTTTTTCACTATTGTTGTTATTCCAATCAAGCTTATCTGAGGTTTTTTTTCCAAACTGGTGCAATTTAATTATGTATTTCCTGAAATGGTGCAATTTTTTTTAAAATTTCAGCAAAGGGTAAGTCGTGCCAAGATGGTGTGATTTCAATATGAAGAAGTCGTGCCAAAATGAGGCGATTTTAATTAAAATGAGTTGAAGTCGTGCCAACATGGAGAGACTTTTGTGTTATGAAGAAGTCGTGTCATATTGAGACGACTTTAATTAACATTTTAAGCAAAGTCGTGCCAATATGGGAAGACTTCAGTATTAAATTGTTAATGAATAAGTCATCCCATATTGGAGAGACTTCAATGTTGTATTGATAATGAAGAAGTCGTACCATATTGGGACGACTTTAGTTCGAATAAAAATTAAATATTTTTTAGTCATATTAATTAATTAAATAATAATGCATATAAGTAATTAAAAATTTTATGATGTTTTGGTTTGTTATAATAGGGCATCAAAGTTATCTATGAGAGCCTGTGCCACAAGGAGGTCTTCTTCGGTGTCGTCTAGGTCTTAATTGAGGGCTCTGAACTGGATCGTCATCATCATTATCTTCATGTTGTTGTCTTTGGTTTATATCTTCCACCATTTGTGGTGGCATTGTAGGTCGATAATATTGCTGGAAGGATGTGGGATATGCAGACGGAGGTGTTGACGAAGAAGTTGCAAAAACATTTTGTGTAGGACCAGAAAAAGTGTCTGGTTGTTGAGGAAACATGTTGTATGTGTATGGAACTTGCTGGAATGGAGTATGTGAAGACATTTGTTGTTCACTTTTATTTTAATATATATCAACTAAAAAATTATTGGATCTTATATATTTGTTATTAAAAAACTCTTTTTTTTTTCTTTTCTTTACTTTTTTATATCTCGGTACAATACAAATTTT
>Ga0214544_1006940_pt1 | contig 20394 bp, 15 predicted proteins | sample CNSS3metaG_FD_160074 | JGI IMG/M metagenome (GOLD analysis project Ga0214544, IMG submission 160074) | Root nodule microbial communities from cowpea collected in UCLA plant growth center, Los Angeles, California, USA - CNSS3 | ecosystem: Host-associated > Plants > Roots > Nodule | place: USA... | reverse complement strand
CAATTCCTTTTACATCAAAAAAAAAGAAGGCTTAGGAATGAGAAAAAAAAAAATCACGGTAAGTGACCAGAAAGGGGAATATGAGGTGGAAATCTCATCCAAGTCACTGTTTGGATAAGAGAAGAATATTAGAAATCACAATTCCAATTGGACCACTCTCTCCAACGTGGCTTTTCCAAATATTAAAGATGTCTTTAAATTTGTAATTAGTGTTGACCTGGTTGTTATACAAATTTGTTTCGATTTTTAATCAAATTCTATATTAAAAACATACATGAATAATAGTTTTGATATTTTATATTAGATAAGATAAGAGAAAAATTATATATACATACATATATACATATTTAACAAAAACATCTATAATTTATTAAATAATATAAAAGAATTATATTTACATTTACTTTTGTTTTGATTTTTCTAATTTTTGTTTTTATTCTTCTAAGACACATATTTTTATAATTATTTAATGGTTTTATTTAATTATAATTTTTAATATTTAAAATTAAAAAAAGCATATTCTCTTAACATTAAAAACTTTAGAATACCTTTTTCGTGATTTTTAAATTTTGTAAAAAAATTATCTAGTTAATATTTAAAAATGTAATAAGAATATACCCATTTTCTAAGAATGTATATAAAACAAACTCAGTTTTTAAGAATGTGTATGAGACAAATTTTATCCCCATAATTATGAAAATAAGAATGAAAATGAAAACGAATATAAAATAGTCAAATTCACATCCATCCCTGGTCTCCGTATCTACAACTGAGTTTATAAAAACAATTAAAGTCTTGCATGAATAAATTTTTAACTAAAACTTTATCGTAATTTATTTCTAAAGACAGCCAAATATATCCCAAAACTCTCCAGATCTAAGAGTTAATCCTCACTCAGAACCACTATTCCCATTCCCCCTCTTCACTGCCATTTTTATGTAAAATTGAAGTCATCCATAAAAAATTATAGTTTTGAATATATAATAAAAAAATATAAAACAAGTTGGCTCTTACCAAAAGAAGAAGTACCCCTCTTACCTATAAACATTAAAATAAGAAGTCAGTGATGTCAAGTGAATCGCAAATTAATAAACTTAACCAACTTGATCTAAACAAATGATAAAAGTCAAGAAAAATGAAGAGTATGTAAACCTTCACCATTTTCAAGTATCATAATCTAGTTGAAGCCTAAGATTAAGAGGCCCCTATCATCTGATGCCTAGCTTGGAACTTGTGGATGCATTTACATAATGAAGAAGAGATTGAAACACTAAATACTGTGCATGGTAAGCATAAATTAGAGGATGAGATGGTATAAAGAATTGGGTGTACACCAGCACACATAGTTAACGAAGATCAATATCAAGCTGCTCTGGCTTTCCTCTTTCAGTCTGGTTGGCACCAAGCTCAACGCCTAGTTGTCCTTTGTCCCCAGCCCCAAAGCCATACAACTTCCCTGATTCAGTTATGGCTAAGGTATGAGCATTCCAATATACGGAATTCGTCAGACTAATCTGCACCACTTTTTCATTCATCTCTTTCATTGAAGTCACAAGCTTTGGACTTAACACATTTGCGTGCATGTCTCCCTGCACAACAACAAACATAAGGTTAAATTTAATACAATGCACTCTAGTCACCAATACAGAATTCAGAGTTCACTTTGCACTTTGAATTCAGTATTGTCATTCAGATTTAGCATAAATTAGAAGCTACATTCTGAAACTGAAAATTCTAATTCTTTCAAAACAGAAACCGCAAGCCAGTTCATCATATGATTGCACAAAAATCAAACGAAAGTGACTTCCTTTCAATAAAGGCAAACAAATCAAATAGAGTGAAAGGCATAAGAAAGCAGACCTCCTCATGATTCTCGGGGATATGGCCAAGATTAGCAGATTCTCCACAACCAAATGAATACACATCACCATTATCAGCCACTACAAAGGTGGTGTAATCTCCTGTAGCAACATGAACTGCTTTGACATCTCTCAACCCTTCCACCACCTTAGGTACAGATTCACATTCTTCATTACCATGACCCAGGCAGCCATAACGACCCCACCCCCATGTGCAAATACGGCCATCCTGCCCCACCACAGCTGCATGCCACGCACCAGCTGCAACCACCATCGGCTTAAGGTTTAACAGCTGAAACTGTTCGATCAGACGAGGAAACTTCTCATCAGTTTTTGAGCCATGTCCAAGCTTCCCACCCAAACCACACCCAACCGAGTACACTGACCTATTAAGATTTCAGATAAGGATCACATAATCAATAAACATAAAGATAGTTATTAAATAAAATGATATGAAATGCAAAAACCAGTCTACGTAAGTTAAAAATAAAAAAATCAGCAATGGTTAAAACTTTCATAATCTTGGAAGATGTGGACTTCTGATGCTAAAATATGTAGGCAAAGGAATAAATCATAACATACAAAAAAAATCTCTTCACACTCTAACCGCATCAATATGCGTAAAAAAAATTAAGCGTAGAAGAGTGCTTAATTAGCATCATAAGATAGAACTTCTATCTCGATTGTTGTTGAAAAAGATGGAACAGTTAAGGAAATGAGATAAATCCGGTGCTCACATTCCACTGGGTTGACAAGCCAAACAAAGCAGGTAGCAGAATCCAGCAGCTATTTGCACTACTGGTATGTGTTCCAGAGCTCCTAATAAAGGACGGGGTTCAACATCATTTGGATCAGTATTGTGACAGAGTTTGCCATCATTACCCCATGAAAAAGTATAAACCCTCCCTTCTCTTGACAACACAGCAGTGAAAAAGTTTCCAATTGCAGCTTGCACAACAAATATGTTTTTCAAAGAATCAACTAACTGTGGAGTTGTAACCATTTTAGATCCATGAATTCCAATTTCAGCCTCACCAAAAGATTCTTTCCCAAAGGCATAAACCTGCCCTGAATCACTGATCAGCATTGTCCTCCTAGTCGCAGTAGTAGCTTGTATAATTCGGATGCCATGCAAAGCTCTGCACCACAAAGAGTTCAGTTAACTTTAATTCAACAAGTTTACTTTATATGTTTGCAGAATAAGATATAAGAACTGTGGAATGTCCTAACTAATGCTCCAACCTAATTGGTCGAGGTTTCCATTCCTCTCTAGTGGTGCCATGCCCAAGCTGGCCGAAATTATTGGACCCAAATGAATACACAAGCCCTTTTGATGTCACAGAGATGCTATGACCAGGACCTGCTATTGCCTGTGATTTCTCCCTTCGGCAACATGCTTCTCCAGCCATCAAAAACCTCAGAACCAATTTCCAAGAACCACCACATCTTTGCTTCAAATATTGCTGTTGTTCAGTCGTCATTGGCTTAAAAATGGCTCTTTTCTGGCACATGTCTAATGCAGCAAGCTCTGACAAGGACAAATCGAAATCGGGCTCAAACTTTGCTGGCTGCTTGAAGAAGGAGCATGTTGCCTACACCACATCAGATATGAAACAGGCAATGCTGGAATTAGTACTTTCAATTAACAACTAAAAAACCCGCAAAATAGACATCACTTGCCTCAAGTTTAGCAAGGTCTTGAGCGTACAAGTCGTATGATGTAAGGAGATGAAGAACAATGGAAGGATTAGCAGACAAGGGAAACTCTCCTGGACTGGAATCCCCAAAGCAATGTCGTTGCTCCCGTTGAAGCGTAGGCAATTGTGTGGCAACAATGGTGGTAATTGGCTGATCTGGGATGTTATGGTATTGGATAGTTGGGGTTCCACTGGTAGTGGCATCCATGGGCACTGCTAACTCTATACAGTGCCCAAACACAGCAGAAGAGAGGATCTAACAGTTCTGGGAATTATGAAAATATGCGTAAATGTATTACTATGTTAATGTTAATTAATTCCAGTTTCTCAGTTTATAACATTTGAAACTCTACACATTGTTCTAATTTGCAACAAGCATGTACCTCAAGAATGTATTTGACTAGCAAATCTCAGGCCTCAAACCTACAAAGAAAAAACATGCTTATAAAAGTGACAGTTTTTTTTAAATACAGCTGAATTACATAATTATTTGTCTTCATTTACAATCGCCCTATAAATCAAAGACACAAGAAAGAAAGCATTTAGTCATGAAACTGAAGATGATCAGAAAGACAAATAGATTTTACTTTTCATAGACACCATACTAAAAAATCAGGAGCGGTTGAAATTGAGGGTGAAATTAAGGAGAAGGAACCCAAAGAAGAAAACTTTGATAAGTATACTATTCCCAGATGATGGGATATTCTACAATCATACAAAAAAAAAGAAGAATTTCCTGATCGAAGTTGAAAAAATCGCTAGTAATAAAAGGTTGATCATCCCAACCAAAACGAATCAAATTTTAAAATAACCTTCTCCATGCAGAAACCAAAATTCCTTTCTTTTTTACTTTCCCAGATCAGGGAAGCACAAGTAACCCAATGAACAAGTACACTTGTTGGATACGCAAACATGAAAAGAGGAAACCAAAAAATTAAAAAGAATAAAGAATCAAGGGAAACGGAATATAAAACATGGTAAACAAGTTTTGGGTGAATGGAATTCATTATGATCGATATAGATCGAAGCAGAGACACGTGAAAAAGGTCATTACTTATGAGAGGGGTCAACAACAATTCCTCAAATTGAGTGTTCACCATCGGTGGAGAATTGTACAGAGGGTTATCACGTTTTTTGACGAAACAAAGAAGATGTTGGTATGTGATGGAATGGCGTAGAGGTGAAAATCAGAGAGAGACTCGAAGTTTTGTATGGTTTATGGGAGTGACTGGAAGAATCAATAATTTTAAGGTTCCTCAAATGGAGGGGTCTCTCTTTTCTATGTCCAGCGCTCTTATATGCTTTCTGATGAAGAAGAGATGATGATGACGATGAGGTGTCGCTACACGCTACCGTTACGTAGCAGTCATTTTTTTTTTCTTAATTGATACTTTGAGAAGAGATTATTTTTTTTAATTAGTATTATAGTATATTATAGTATACAGTATATACAGTATATAGTAACATATGACAATATTTGAAAAGAGTAAAAAAAATACTTATTTAATTACACATTATATATGATATTATTGCAACAGAATAGTTTAGAGATGATAAAACCAAATAATCACGTTTGTTAAAGTTTGTTAAATCTTAACTTTTCTTACCTGATTTTGTTACTAATATCTTCTTCAAACTAAAATAAAATTCAAATATATGGAATAAGAATACGTGCAACTTGAAATTGGTTATGTTGATTAAATCATTTACTTTACCATCATATTAGACACATATATAGCACACTAAACGGTTCAATTAGGATAAAAAAAATTATAATTGTGCATCTTAAAAGAATGGAGTTTACATAAAGAGTAGAAAAGTGATAACATATCACGTAGGAATCACAAAAATAAAATACTATAATATATCTTCTCATATAGAAAATTTGAGTTAAGTTAGAAAATTTTCGATCTTCAATGGAATTGATTAGTGGATTAAGTCACAAAATTTTAAAAAAGTTAAAAGTTAATAATACTTTTAATTGATAAAACTTTCGCCTGAAGAATTAACCAATATTGTAACTGACGTAATTTTTTTTATGGAAGTGATGCACGACTTCAGGAGAATTTTAAAGAAAAAACGGGAGACAAAAAAACAAAGCAGTATTAATGTTTTATATTATTTATTAATTAATTCTTATTTATTACGCATACGATATCTTAATTATTTAAAAATAATAATTTTTGAAGAAAAAAATGACTTCTTTAATCATTCTTCTATTTTTTTTAGATATTCCTAGAAAGTAGAGTTTGCTCCAGAGATTGATAATATTTACCTCTGAAGATAATTGAATTGATAAAGATCCACAGAGTTACTGGTGATGAAATCCACCTACAAATTCTTCAATACAAATCAGTAAGAAATAGAAAAATGATTGAATATAAATATTAAATTGGATAATAAGATGAAAGTATTAGTACTATTATGACACGAATATATATTTCTAAGTTTTTGACTCTAATAGAATTGTTATTATTCAGTTATAACAAATTCGATAAATCCACTTGAAAGTATATCTCCGAATATCTAGGAGAATATTTAGGGTAAAGTTTTGCTCTTTTTATAAATTCAAATAAATTATTTTGCATCTTATTTCTATTTCAAAAATTTTAAAAGAATTTTGTATAAGGATGGGATTTTCAAGAATTATCTCTTCTATTATATTTTCGTAACTATAAAATTTGTTATAACATATAGGTATTAGTCAAATAAGGAAGAAAACATTGTCTTTTTGTATTTTTATTTTACACTTACCACAATACTCTAATTTATATACTCAGGTGTCATTATCACTCAGAGATGTTTTAATTTGTGGGGAGTGTAGGTGAAAATTAGGTTATTTAGAGACTTTTATTCTGTTGTCAACTTTTTACTAAGTAAAAGTCTTTTACCGATATTTAGAAGTCAAAGCTGCTCTCTCCATCAGTCAGCCAATAAGAGTGTTAACTTCTCAATCATTTTTAAGTTTGGTGGTCTCGGCCATCTCTAAAAGTTAGCTTCTGCATTGTTAAGACTAATTAAAATGCTATTTAACAAAAGAAAAGAGAAAAAAAAAATAGAAGAAATAGAAGAATCTTACATAATCCACCAATACCTTGTATGGACTAGAATAAGTGATATGTTCAAATAAGAATATGTAGTTATAAGAGTAGAGAACACATAAAACAATATCATGAAACAATTCCATTAACTTCTACACAATTAATCTAATAACATATTAAACAATATAAATACTTTCACAAAGGTTGTTTAAACTCTTTGCCATATTAAGAGACAATAGGTTGACAGGATTACAAGATCAAATATTAGCAATATTTGAAACCAATTTTCATGATGGGCCATTATATAAAAATAATCACCCTAATTATTCCATATCCTTAAAAAGGTTCAATAATACTTGATATAACATTGTGTTAGATATAAAATGATTAATGAGGAATGAAACCCAAATCTATATACCTATAACTATAATTCCAGGATATGTCATAAGGTAATCAAAAACTCAACTAGTCCTACGAGCATTATTAATATCTCTAAACAAACAATGAAACTTCCTTCTTTTAGTATTCTAAAAGAGTAAATGTTTTGATCTCGAAAACTTTACAACATAGTAAAATAACCAATGAATTGAAATCCTAATAACTCTAGAAAATCGTAATAAACAAAATGATTTCATACTTTACTTGGTTAGAACAAAATTATTTACACAAACTACAAACAGATATGATTAAATCGGTAAAGAATATATTAAAGGCCTTTAAGGAGAAACAGAAGGAATTATACCATCATTAAAACAAAGTTTTTTAATATTGAAAATAAAGAAATAACAGCTTCTTCCTTTAAAATGATAAAAGAGAATAGAGAAATTAATATTAAAGACATCCAAAATAAAGACCTATACAAATCAAATACTCCATCAATTACTAGTATTAGCCTTAGAAGTGGAATTAAAAGACCTAGACACGGAAACTCCACCCTCAAAACATTCCTAACAAAGAATTAGGAAATAAAGATGAAAATGAATTAGAAGAATAATAATTTGATGATAACTTATATAAAATAAGTAAAGGAAGAATAAATCCTAACCCTAGAATAAGACTATTGCCTTCAAGAAATTTTTCTAGTTGACCTAACCTTCGCCACATTCAATTTAAAGAATTAGAATATCCATCAATACTTGATGGACAAGAAAGTTCTGACTGAAATATTAATGGAATGATAAATCATTAAATAACAAGAAAAACAGCAAATGACTATAGTTGTCTCAGCCAATAGAGTCGAACATTCAAAAAATCAAACAATAAAATTAAATATTGAAGGTTTTACTGACATCCTTTGGTGGGATATAAATACTGAACTTAAATTAAACAAAATGTACATAACTACTTGTGTTAAACAATAAAAAAACCACACAATACCAATAATGATTAAAACATTACCAATAACAATAATGCATAATTTTATTAAAGGTTTAAAAACATTTTATGAAAAACCATTAGAACTACAACATGATCTGAGATGTCCAACCTTTGGAGGCTTAAGAAGAAGTGTCAACAGGGATACTGGTGATTTTATGTCCATGATTTTTAAGATTGTAAACGAGTATTACCTTTAGTCTTTGCAGAAAAGGTTAAAAAAAAAAAGGAAAATGATATATTTACAATTTCTCTCACTACCTGATGTGGCAGTGATTTTTTATTTTTTAATTTTTTTTTCACACTTTCACGTTGGATGCTTGAGTACGAGAGAGAAAGGGAGGTTGATGAAGTGACAGAACTGAGAGAAGCAAGGAGAGAGAGGTTGAGAGCAAGAGAGAAAGTGAGTGAGGTTGATTTTGGAGAGGAGTGGGTAAAGGGCAAGGAGAGAGAGGAGTGTAGAGCAGTTTGTTCTTTCTCCATCCCCAAGTTTGTTCTTCCTCCTTCCCCCAAGTGTCTTCTTCGTCCATCTCCTAAGTTTATTCTTCCTCCATTCCCCAAGTGTGTTGTTCTTCCGTTTTCGAAGTTATTTTTCGATGGATTCGTCATTTACCCGTTGGTGGAGCAGAAAAAGTATTGGGTTTACTCACTGCAACAAATTTGTGGTTTAGGGTTTAGGTTTGTGGAAAGGAGGCATTTTTGTTTTCCTTTTTGGAGAATATTTGATAAAGTGTGTATTTTTTGTAACAGTGTTGTTCAAGAGTGGAAGGTCGGTTGTAGAAAATAATCACTCTAAAGTGGAATTTGCATGATTGATGTTTCCAGTTTATGTGCAAAGCAATGGGTTCGTAAATGCGAACCTGCATTTTTTCTGCATTACTTTGTTATCCCTCACCGTGGTGTGCGTAGTAGCCATTAGGTTTTGATAATTTAACATGTCTGCATCATAGTTGAAGTGGGTTGGAAAAGGTGTACCAATTTAAAGAAATGGTTTTGTCACTCGTTGTCCCAATTCACATGTGGGACAACGAGTGACAAAACCATTTCTTTAAATGGATACACCTTATTCCAACCCACTTCAACCATGATGCAGACATGTTAAATTCTCAAAACCTAATTGCTACTACGCACACCACGGTGAGAGATAACAAAGTAATGCAGAAAAAATACAGGTTCGCATTTACGAACCCATTACTTTGCACATAAACTGGAAACATCAATCCTGCAGATTCCGCTTTAGAGTGATTATTTTCTACAACTGACCTTCAACTTTCGCTCTTGAACAACATTGTTACAAAAAAAATTCACACTTTATCAAATATTCTCCAAAAAGAAAAACAAAAATGTCTCATTTCCACAAAACTAAACCCTAAACTACGAATTTGTTGCAGTGGGTAAACCTAATACTTTTTTTGTTCCACTAACGATGAAATGACGAACCCCATCGAAAAATAACTTCAAAAACGGAAAAACAACAAATTTGGAGAATGGAAGAAGAAACTTAGGAGATGGACGAAGAAGACAAGGAAGAACAAACTGCTCTCCACTTCTCTCAGGACTTCCACTCCTCTCTCTCCTTGCCCTTCACCCACCCCTCTCCAGAATCAACCTCCCTTTCTCTCACTCTCAACCTCTCTCTCCTTGCTTCTCTCACTTTTGTCACTCAATCAACCTCTCTTTCTCTCTCGTATTCAAGCATCCAATGTGGAAGTGTGAAAAAAAAATGAAAAATAAAAAATTATTGTCACATCAGGTAGTGAGAGAAGTTCTTAAAAAACGATTGTTAATATATCATTTTCTTTAAAAAAATTGTAAAATAAATATCATAATGCCTAAACAAAAGAGAGAACTTATGGTAGATATTTTTTATATTTAAAATACAAAAGTTCCTATATTCCATAATTTAGAAGTAGAAAATTGGATTATAGAGTCAAGCCGGAGAAATTACAGAGTTAGGAAACTTTTATATTGAATACAAATATAAAAAAACTAATGGAAAAATGTTAAAAATACAAAATAATCAAAAAGAATACTCCAATCCCTAAATAACCAATAAAGCGATTTAATAATAATACTAATGAAAAACAGGGTAATACAAAATAATATCATATGTTACAGATATGAAAGATTTGGATATGAAAAAATAAAATCTTTTAAGACAAAAGAAAAACTAAATAATTTAAATATGAGTGAAGAATTTCAAGAACAAATGGTCAAAAAATATTATTAGATTCATAAGGAGAAGATAATATATCTCAGATGATAAAGAGTTACAACATTATAACTATTGTGATGATGGAGAAAATTGTGATCATGTGCGTTAAATAAATATAATTAGAATAGAAATAAAAGTAACATTAGAAAAGTTAGATAAGATAGAAGATGATACATAAACGTACAAATATTTATCTAAATTAAGAATATAATATTAAATAATTGAAAAAAAAAATAGTTCAGTAGTTTATGTAGGTACCAATTTTGAAGAATGTGATTTTACTAAATACTAATGAAAATGCTAAGAATACTACAATACAAGCCCCTTCTCCAGTTAAGTGATCTCAGTCTTTGATACCAGAGCGACATTATAATTTTTGAAAAAAAATTATTACAGTTTTAGTGCATATATTATTAGTTTAATAATATTTTTCTTTTACTTTTTATTATAACAAAAAAAATGATCACGTAGTCTTTTTTTTTTATTGTCATAAAATAATTACTCTCAAGTCCCATATGGGAGGATGTCGTATGGATTGGTGGTGCGATACCTACATCTAACGGGTATGATGCAATTCTGTTAGTGGTGGACAGTTGAGAAAATGACCATTCTATTTTTCTCAAGCATCCTTATTCTCCTCGTTCTGCTGATGTTTTAGAGAGGTAGGTGGTCAGATTGCATGGAATTTCAACTTCAATAGTAAGTGATATCGTGTATTCTTAGTCTCCTTGGACAGGAACTCTTCAGAAGACAAGGCACTGTATTACTGAACAGAACAATTGAAACTTATTTACGATGTTTCACTTCTGAACAATGAACGACTGGGGCGGAGCTTTAAACAGTTTGTATATCATTTTGAGAAGACCTTTGGATCATATGACGAGATATGCTAATGTACACAGGATACGATACCATCTAAAATAAAGGTAGGAAATTGGGTATATTTAAAGAGTCGACCTCATTCAAAAAGTTCGATGACTACAAGACTGCATAAAAATCTGGCAGCCAGGTCTTATGGACCCTATCAAGTGATCAAGCATATAGGAGAAGAGGCTTTTCAGTTACAGCTTCCAGTGCATGCCAGAACTGAATTCACCAGTTTTTCATCTCTCTCAGCTCAAGTTAGCAGTAGGAGATCATCCTGTAGAATCAGCATTGCCTGTAGGATCACAGGGCCATTCCACAGGAATACAATAGGATGCTAAAGCAAGGACGAGAAACGGTGCAGCAACTGCTGATTCAATGGCAGAATACATCACCGGAGGAGGCAACTTGGGAAGATAAAACTAATATACAATAATAAGTTCCCGAATTCAACCTTGACGACAAGGTTTTTTTGGAGGGCAGGTATTGTTAGGAAAGAGAATCAAGGTCAGACACAAGCTGTGACCAAAAACCTTTTTTAGTGTATCAAAGGAAACATAGAAGACGGTAGTGGGAAAAATACGGAAGATGGTTAGGACTTTTGAGGCAATTACGTCAATTAGAGAGGAAGAGTATAGAGCAATTGAGGGTTTATGGCGGTATGAACAAGATTAAATTGGGTGAAAGGAGAGCTGCATCCTTTGTAGCGCCATTGTACTTGTGACATTCCGACAATAAAAGTTTCTTTCTTCAGTCACACTATTCTCCTTACTCTCTTTTGACTCCTTAAATCCTAACACTATAACCATTACAAGATCAACATCAATAAAAATACTTGCAACGAAATAACCAATGAATGACAAGGGTGCGTGTGGGAGACCCAAAGCGCAACAAGCAATTGAAAACGATACTAAGTTACGATAACAGGACAAACGAAAGCAATCATGGAATATAGAAGGTTTCAGAGCTTACCTTGATTCTGATATTTCTGAGCCAAAAGCCACAATCAGCAGAACCTTCACTTCAACCATTGTCCCAAACATATGATTTTCGATTATATAATTATCTTGGTAGATTGCGATACTGGAGTTAGCCATTACTACAAATTGAAGAACAAACGCCAGCGTAAATAAAGAAAACTCAACCGGAATCAACATAAAAAGTGTGGCTTAGCGAAAAGAACGAAGAACAGTGGAGATGAAATAAACCTATTTTGAACATAAAATATCGGAGAGGACACAGAGGGTTCTGAAGCTTAGAAGCAGCGATGAAGCAAGCGGGGCAACGGAGACGAGGCAACGAACGAGATTTGTAGCAGAGCATCTCAACGGTAGCGCGAAGATTCCAGAAGCCGGTTCCACCGTCAAGAAACGACGATGCAAAAACAACCTCCATCTTGTTTCTTTCATTCAGATGCAAGGTAGAAAAGGAAACTAGAGAGAATGGAGAATTTTAGAATTGGAGGGAAAATGAATTATGGACGAGCGAAGACACGGAAAAAATATTTTTGAAAATCTTGCGGCAAATTTTATATTAATATAGCTAGCGAAGCCGTCTGTTCGTATCTTTTTAATTTTTAAGAACATCAATAATAAATAAATAAATAATTTTTAAAATAATGTAAAATTAAAATATATATATATATATATATGAAATAGTAATTTAAAATAAAAAAAAAATTATAATAATAGATTAAAGTAAATTATTTATAAAATAATTAAAGATAAAATTAGTAAAAAAGTAAACTTTTTATTTATCGTTATAAATTAATATTCGATTTGGGGAAAGAGAAATGTCGTAAAACTAAAAGGGAATTACTATTTTATGGAAACTTTTCTGGTATTGACTATAACATTTAACCTTCTAAAGGCGCATACGTGATAATATATATATATATATATATATATATATATATATATATATATATATATATATATATATATATATATATATCACTCGCTATTATAAGTGTAGTTTCTAGCCCTCCTTTCCCCTTTTACTTGTATATATTAGATACAACTAAAAAATAGTTATATACAATTATAACAATCATAAATCATTATACTTTAAAATAAGTTTTTAGTGTTTGTAAGTGGTTGGAGGTTTTATCTTGAACTAATACATTGGTTAGAAAATAAGTAAGGTATAATCGATATTTATTAATGTTGAAATAGTTTTATCTTAAATTTAACATATTAATTATTCGTGTACAATTATTCGTGTGTGTTTTTTTTCTTTGAGTGAGAGAGTTTGAAAGATAAGTTACTTACAATAAGAAAGAAAAATTTACGAAGTGATACTTTTTCATTATTATTAATGTAATCAACTTATATCCTTGATGAAAAAAAATATAAAAGCATAAAATAATAAGACATAAGTAGTTGGTAATTTTTTAAAGTTATTTATCATAATTCTTTTAATTAAACATTTTTATGCGTGTGTTGAAATCCTAAATGATTAATACTTCTGTTTTAGATGATAATTGTAACTGCCCTAACCGGTATATGTTTTATTATTATTTATATCATTTTATATATATATATATATATATATATATATATATATATTACAGTATCATTATTATTTTTCATCGTCATTTATTCATGTTCATGTATAATATATGATTATCGCAAGTAGATATCACAGCACGGGAAAAACACACAAGATAAAGTAAACAATAATACATAAATTAATAATATCGTTGATTCAAAAACAAATAATTTACATCAAGAATCAAATGTTTTTTCTCACGATACAATCCTCGTGATTCAAATATAACACAGTTCTCATGTCTCAACCCTTGTAATTCAAAAACTCAACTTGACCTATTTGAAGTTATAGTTATAAATTTATATATCAAAGTTCCCAATCAATCTTTTGCGTGATCACGATAAACTCCTTATATTTGCAAGGTCTAATCCATTTTCACATCAAATCTTCATATTGTAAGAGTTTTCATTGACTCTCATAATTATATATCATTATACGTGAATTTGATATTAGCAAAGTCAATATACTTTCTATATAGAATTTATTTCGATACATCATCTAACGTTATGTTTATACTCTATTTATAGAAATTACTACGTTCACATCATCCAGACACAAAACAAATAACCCATATTTCAAAAGAATTTAAATTAATTTAAAATATAATAGTTTCTCAAACTTTCGTCAAGAAAAAACACTATGACTTGATGGTGGTTAGAATATTATCAATATAATTCGATTGGAGCGTTTTTAGTCATAACGAAGCTATTTTCAGACTATTTATATATTATAGAACTTTCTTTAAACTTGAATATGACTTGTTTAAAAGTTTCAAGTTCTTCAAAAGCACGTTTACATGGCTTTATTGGGAAGAAAACAATGATCTTAACTGGGTTAACAAGTTTACAAAGCAAGAGCTCTTTTATATACTATTCATTTTCAAAATATCAATAAGAATATAAGAAAACTTTAACTAAGTTATCATTATATTAAGATGCGTTCTTCTAATTACACATATGCCTAACATTGCTTTCCTTCCCAGAATCGACACCAATCTTATGAGATGAAGATGAAGATGGTTTGGAACTATCTGAAAGTAAGTAAATTCATGTATTTAGACATAACCTTCTTCCAAGTACATCAATTACCGATTACATATACAATTTATATTGAGAGAGTAAAAAAAAACAATTATTTTCATTGCCTATATAACATATTAAAACCAATAAAAAAATGTTATTATATTCTTACATTTTTTTATTATTTTAGAACCACATATGATTAATTTATCATCTTTGAACGACGTGTCGTTGCGGTACCGTAGAAAGGCGTGTTTGGGACAAGCGGTAACAAAGACAAGAAAAATTGGATTTGGGACATTATGAGAAGCCGAAGTGATAAGAAAAATGAAGAATATGAGGTGGAAATCTAATCTAAGTCTCTGTTTGGATAAGAGAAGAATCTAGAAAGCGGAACCCCATTGGACCTCGTTTCTCCAACGTGGCTTTTCCAAACGCTAAATTGCCACTTCTCACTCAGAACCACGTTCCCCATCTTCCCTCTCCCACACCACACGCACCACCACCACGCACTCACCCACTCAACTCAACAATGGCAGCAACAATATCAGCAATGGCCATGATCAACGCCAAATGCCTCAACCCCACATCGCCAAAATTCCCCACCAAACTCACACCCTCAAAACCTTCTCTCCTTTCTCTTCCCAAGGGCCTCATCGCCGCCTCACCCGAACCCACCAACCTCTCCCTTCCCACAGCCGTCGCCGGAGCCATATTCACGGCCCTCGGAACCTGCGACGCCGCCTTCGCCGCGCAGCAGATAGCGGACATAGCGGAAGGCGACAACCGCGGCCTGGCCCTGCTGCTGCCCATAATCCCGGCCATAGGGTGGGTGCTCTTCAACATTTTTCAGCCGGCGCTCAACCAAATCAACCGCATGCGCAGCACCAAAGGACTCATCATCGGGCTGGGTCTCGGCGGCTTGGCCGGACTCATGGCGGCGGCGCCGCCGCATGCCGCTGCCGCTGAAGTGGCGGCGATCGCCGAAGCCGCGAGTGACAACAGGGGGCAGCTTCTGCTGTTTGTGGTGGCACCGGCTATTGCGTGGGTGCTGTTCAACATCTTGCAGCCTGCTCTGAACCAGATCAACAGGATGAGATCTCAGTGATGATGAAACAGTGAGGAACTTAATTCCTTGTGATATCATCATACCATAATTCTCTTGTAACTTGTATCTATCTGATGATGCTATATTATATCACCTTTCTCTTCTGCTTTTTGTTTTTTTTTTTTTTTTTTTCTTGTCACTTCCTTGATTCATTCCATTCCGATCTCTTTTTGTTGCAACTGTTATGGGACCTTCCATCTCCCTATCATAGATCTGATTGAGTTTGAATTTGTATGGTGCATGCAGTTTTGAGAACTTGATATACATCTTGTAACACCTTTGCATATTTCGATGCACGTTGAGCTAGGGTTCGGGGACAATTTAGATCGAGAAAGGAAAAGTGGATTGATTTTGTGATTGTAAATTTTGGTTAGTTAAGTTCTATTGAGTATTACAAATTATAATTTATGTAGACAGAACAAAAAAAACTTAATTATGATCAGAATAGAATATCTTGATTATTAACTAATATCTCCATTCATAGTCTATACGAGAAATCAAGTCCTGGACCTTAAATCGTAGAGCTATGAACTATAGCAGAAAGTCTACACCTTGCAAATGGCAGCGTTAGCCATGAAATTTTGATTATTTTTATCAGTTTATGTAACTATAAAACGGAATGGGTTTCGTGAATGATATCATCTTGTGAAAAATAGTCACTGAATGAATTGAATTGGAGAGTTTGATGAATCAAATATTTTCTTATTTTCTTGTGAACGAGTGTGACGTTTTGTTTCTTATTTCTTTTAATAATTAAGTATTTTTTTAAAATTAAAATAATTATTTTATCAATTTTTTTAAGTGATTTGTTAAATTTGGTTGTTTTAAAACTAAATTAATTATTTATAATAAAAAAATAATTTATAAAAAACAATTTTAAAAAAATTAAAAAAAATATTTATATTTAATTAATTTAATTATTTTTGAGTAATTGGAAATTTTCAATGGAGTCCTTAATAACTTTTTATTATTTATAAGTAATTAATGAATTTATATTTTTTAATTTAGTGTTTGATATTACATTTTGTTACTATATGATATGGCGGTTAAGTGACTGCTTTCTGAACTAAATTTTTATTTGTAAATAAACGGATAAAATTAAATTTTTTAATTAAATTTCTAATAAATATTTATGATTTATTATGTACTCAATGAATTTATATTTTTCAATTTAGTGTTTTTTATTAAATTGTTATTAATCGATGATATAACTGTTAAAATTATTATTTTCTCATGTCATTTTATCTTATAATAATTTTATAATTTATAATTTATGATTTTATAATTTTATAACTTTATAAATTTATGATTTTTTAATTTTTTGAGTAATCAGTACACTATAAATTTGAAAGTTTCAAAATTTATCATTGATTTAAAACATAATTAAGTTTATTTAATTTTATACTTTTTTTTTCTTAAAATAAAAATATGAATATACATGTATTTTCACCTGTGTGCTTTGAAGAAGATGTAAAGTGCTGAATTAGTTTTTAGAGATGGTGACTAGTTACTTACAATATTGTATATTGTATATTGTATGATCGGGTTTGGTTGGCAAAGTAAGAGTTATGAACACACATTTGAGAGCTTGTGACACTTATAACTTTGTTTAACTTAAAGTTAACATACAATGATGATGATACTATTTGGAGGAGAGAATAATTAGTTTTGACAAAATTGAAAATGACATAAAAGTTAAAAAAAAAAGTATTGGATATATTCAAGAATCAATGTTGCAATTTCTGCAAAGGCATATGAAATATCTATATTGGAATATGTGAAACAACTTTCACGCAGATTTATATTTCATGAATAATGAGACAATTTCGTATAATGATCTAATAATTATTTTTAATTTCATAAAAATGTTTAGTTTAATATTTACTGTTTTAACAAATCTTAATAAAAAATATTTACTTTTATTTGATTAAGTTTCTTCAACTTTTTTCCTCACATCACCCAATTAAACACATTCTAACTCAATATAGGTCAACAATAGATTTTGACTGTTCTCATTTTACACACTTTCTTTTCCATAAACTTTAATGGAATATTATTAATTCAAATTCGATGTTTTAGTCAGGACACCATTTAATTTGCCTTTTTAAAAATGAAATTTATATAACTTTAGATATCTTTTATCTTATTATTAGAATATTTGCATTGAATTTTGAAAAAAAAAATCTCATTTTGACCTCTTCATATTTTTATAAATTTTTTAGTGAACTTAACTACATCATAAAAATTAATCATCATATATAAAAATACATTTCCTTATTCTTAACCTTTTTTCTTTTAGGTTGTGTTTGCTTTGACGAATGTCACTATTCCCACATGTTTATGAAGACGAATCGTAAAAGGTGCATATGTTCTCTTCACGTGATATCGACAAAAAATGGGTGCGGGATTTAACAATTATCTCATCCTCCCTGAGACAAAAGATTTGTGGGTGATTGTTCTGTTTTATCACTTTAACCCTAACACAAATGGTTTGTATGTTGCACATTTGTGTGTTTATTCGTAAAAAACTTTAGAAGGTTGTAGCGTTTGACAATAACAATGTAATGTTGTGTTTTGTGGTTGAAGGTTGTGAGTGGCGTGGTATTATTGTGTGTGAACTAATGTTCATAGTGTGTGTACCTGTTTGTGGAAAACTTCAAAAGGTTGTAGCGCTGGACAATAATAATGTAATGTTGTTGTTTTGTGGTTGAAGATTGTGACTGGCGTGGTGTTATTATGTGTAAACCAGTGTTCATAGTGTGTGTGTGCACCTGATACGTAACCAATGTTGGTGTTGTGAGTGTGTGACACCGGTTACCTAACCGATGTTTTGTGTGTGATTCATTTTTTTGGTTGATTTTAATTTAAAATTTAAAATTTTTTCCATTAATACAAAATTATAATTGTAATTGTAAATTTTGTATTTTTTTATAAATTTTATTAAATTCATATTATTCAATTTTAATTTTTTTGTTACATCAAATTATAAAATCATTATATTTTTTATCGTCAAGGGTAATTTGGTAAACTTCAAATTCTATCTATTTTCACAATTTTTTTAATCTGTTGCATCGATCAAATTACTCAGTAAGTTTCACAAAATTTATTTTTAAATTTAATCACTTTATCTTTTAAATTTATTAAAAAAACACACAAATTCATCCCCTCAAATTCACACAAATTCATCTTAACATTCTCTTCCAAATCCATAGTACCAAAAGGAATACACCCTTTGAAAAAATAAACTCCATAATTCCACTCTTAAAGTATATAATATCATATTTGGAGGTATGTTTTTGAAATAGCATTGTATAAAAAGACTTTCATATCAATAATATATATCAATTTATCTCATAATAACTTTTCAAGTTATCACACATAGGCTTATATTCGTGAAACAATGTTTCAAATAATCCCAATATAGAAAAATCCTAAAATAAGAACTAATTTCTTATTTAACAAGAAATCTTCGTTTCTTTCTCATATAAACTAAAAATGGTTATACTTGAAAAAGAAGAAAAGAAATACTTAACAATTAACAAACAAAATCAAAATCAATTCCATGTATAAAGAGTAAATTAAAAAATAATTATAAAATGTACCGAGGATAAGTCAAGTGAAATATGAGGGCGTTTCAGCTTCTTCTCTTTATAAGGAATCCTTGAAACAGAATTATAGACACAGTTCTTATTATACAAATTGATTTGAATTTAGAAAACAATAACCTCCAATTTAGGCTATAATTACTCACAAAATATTATATTTTATCATATTTTTTTTGAAATAATATCATTTTGTATTAAAATATATATTGTAAAAATCGAAGAAGCGCAGTAATAAAATGCGCGAAGAGAATTAGATGATAAAATTTAAAGGAAAATAATGAAATGACAAAATGTACAATTGGGTATATAAAATATCATGGCTATTTCGAACCATTTATTTTTTAAATTTAAAGGAAAAATAAAAATTAACCGCAAGAAAAAGAGCATGTTTTAAATTGATGTAAATTAAAAACTACCGACAGTATTCTTAATGGAGGTGGATGAATTGATGATGGAGGAAGAAAGAAAAAGGTTGGCGTGTAAGAAAGAAACAGGAAACAAGTTACATGGTATTAGTGTTGGTAGGTCCCTGCAAGTGGTGCTTCAAATCTCACACCTTTTCTTCGTCCCAACACACCAACCACAATTGAAGTTGCCGTCAAGTTCATGCTCTGCATCAAAATACAAAGCTACTAATTACTACTACTGTCAAATTAATTACAGTTAATGCTAAAAGAAAGAGACAGAATCTGGAGAGAGAAAGAGAGAGGGAAGAGGGAAGGGTTGTTGTTTGATTTGCAAGGAAAGCATCTTTGGGAAACCAACAGAATTATGATGATGATGACGATGATGATGAGGAAGTAAATGGGACCTGCATCTGCACTTCCATCCCCACAGTTCAGTTTTCACTTCAAATGGGTTTAGCTGATAAGTTATATATATTTCTCATATACGGTTATGGGCATGGTTATGGCATATGGTTTATTGGGAGATTATGGTTCTATATGGTTATATAACATTAGTCTTACACATATAAGACCTTAGACACCACTTTTACACCAAAACCTTAAGGCAATGTTGTTATGGGTCTTTATTCTTATATGGTGTTTAACTTTGTCTTTT